>Ga0102589_1001072_pt1 | contig 41511 bp, 31 predicted proteins | sample AraplaMF_Col_mLB_FD_76858 | JGI IMG/M metagenome (GOLD analysis project Ga0102589, IMG submission 76858) | Arabidopsis root microbial communities from the University of North Carolina, USA - plate scrape MF_Col_mLB | ecosystem: Host-associated > Plants > Roots > Endosphere | place: USA...
ACGGAAGAGTATTTGATGACGCTGGAGCGCAAGGCCTTCTGCTCGCTGCTTGAGCATCCCAAGACGCAGGAACGGATCATGGGCATGATGAGCACGGGCAAGCCTGTAAGGAACTGATGAACACCCCCGTCGGACACTCACTGCGTGTAGTGCCTTCCCCCCTTGCAGGGGGCAACGCTTGTGGCCCGGCAAAGCCGGTTCCACGGCGTTTGCTGGCCGGAGAAATTTTATGAGCGATAGCCAACCCAACCGCCTGGCGCGGCAACTGCAGCGTCTCGATGACGTGCCGGCGTTTGCGCGCCCCTGGTTTCGCAGCGTGGTGCTGCGCCGCGCCGTACCCTTTACCGGCACTGCCGGCCTGGACTTCATCGAGATGGGCACAGGCCGGGTCGAGATCGGCATCCGGAACGAAAAGAAGGTGCAGAACCACATAGGCGGCGTGCACGCCTCGGCCATGAACCTGCTGGCGGAAACCGCCACCGGCATGGTGGTAGGCATGAATGTGCGCGACGACTGCATCCCGCTGGCCAAGGAACTCAAGATGGCGTTCAGGAAGCGCGCCACCGGTGCCCTGCGCGCCGTGGCCACGCTCAGCGACGCGCAACGCGCGGCCATGCGGGCCAGCGACAAGGGTGAAGTCAATGTGGCGGTCACCGTGACTGATGAAGCCGGTATCAACCCGGTGGAATGCGAATTTGTCTGGGCCTGGATTCCCTCCGGCCCGCGGAAATAGGCCTGCGCATGAAGACGGCCGAGACCCTCACCCCAACCCTCTCCCGCTTGCGGGAGAGGGAGCAAGAGCGGGAGGTCTCTGGGCTTGACTCCCTCTCCCGCGAGCGGGAGAGGGCAGGGGTGAGGGTGCGTTCCCGTGCCCTGCGCCAGGGACAGACTGACGCGGAGGCCTTGCTTTGGTCGAAACTGAGAAGCCGGCAAATCGGCGGGCTCAAATTCCGCAGGCAGCATCCTATCGGCCCCTATTTCGCAGATTTCGCATGCGTTGAAATCGGCCTTGTCGTCGAACTTGATGGCGGCCAGCATGGAGAAGACGCGTCCGCCATGCGTGACAACCAGCGCAGCGGCGCCATGGACGCATCGGGTTTTCAAACGCTGCGATTCTGGAACAACGACGTGCTGCTTCACACCGAAGCGGTTCTCGAAAAAATACTGCAAGTTGCAGGCACCCTCACCCCAGCCCTCTCCCGCCCGCGGGAGAGGGAGCAAGACGACCAAGACACCAAAGGAAGCACATCATGAGCAAACAAGTCCAGGAAGCCTACATCGTTGCCGCCACGCGCACGCCCATCGGGCGTTCGCACAGGGGCTATTTCCGCAACACGCGGCCCGACGACCTGCTGGTCAAGGCGCTGCAGGCCGCGCTGGCGCAGGTGCCCTCGCTGGATCCCAAGGCGATTGAAGACATCATCTGCGGCTGCGCGATCCCCGAAGGCCCGCAAGGCCTGAACGTGGCGCGCATAGGCGCGGTGCTGGCCGGCCTGCCGACCAGCGTGGGCGGCATCACCGTCAACCGCTTCTGCGCCTCCGGCCTGTCGGCTATCCAGATGGCGGCCGACCGCATCCGCGTGGGCGAAGCCGACGTGATGATCGCCGCCGGCACCGAGAGCATGAGCATGGTGCCCATGTCGGGCAACTCGCCTTCGCTGTCGCCCAATATGTTCATGAACGACGAGAATGTGGGCATCGCCTACGGCATGGGCCTGACGGCTGAGAAGGTCGCCCAGCAGTGGAAGGTCTCGCGCGAGGCGCAGGACCAGTTCGCGCTCGAGTCCCACCTCAAGGCCATCAAGGCGCAACAGGCCGGCGAATTCAGCAGCGAGATCACACCGGTTGAAGTGACGGACCGCACGGCCAACCTGGAAACCGGCGAAGTCGTCGCCAGGACCCGCACCGTGAGCCTGGACGAAGGCCCGCGCCCAGACACTTCGCTCGAAGGACTGGCCAAGCTCAAGACGGTGTTTGCCGCGCGCGGCTCGGTCACCGCCGGCAACAGCTCGCAGACCTCCGACGGCGCGGGCGCGCTGGTGCTGGCCAGCGAGAAGGCGGTCAAGGAGTTCGGCCTCAAGCCGCTGGCGCGTTTCGTGAGCTATGCCGCCAAGGGTGTGCCGCCTGAAATCATGGGCATCGGCCCGATTGAAGCCATCCCCGCCGCCCTGCGCTACGCCGGCCTCAAGCAGGAGGACATGGACTGGATCGAACTGAATGAGGCCTTTGCCGCGCAGTCGCTGGCCGTGATCAACACGCTCAAGCTGGATGCCTCCAAGGTCAACCGCATGGGCGGTGCGATTGCGCTGGGTCATCCGCTGGGAGCGACCGGGGCGATCCGGGCAGCGACGGTGGTCCATGCATTGCACCGCCACCAACTGAAATACGGCATGGTCACGATGTGCGTCGGAATGGGCCAGGGCGCAGCGGGAATTTTCGAGCGCGTGTAGGGCTACTGCGCGGGCGCATTGCTTCGTTGCCGGCCAAAGAAAATCCTCACGACCCTCAAGGTCGCTCCGGTTTTCTTCGGGCACCCGAGCCTCGCACTGCATCCCGCTCGCTACGCCCTTGAGGCTGTCGTGGTTGAGTCCGTTGACGGTGATTGCTGATAACTTTTAGGAGACATCCATGCAAATCCAGACTCTCAATACCGGCACCGCGCAGCTCTCGCTGCGGGTCTACGACGCCACGCTCGCGCCCCACACCAGCGTGGTGATAGGCGGCGCCATGGGGGTGCGGCAGCATTACTACGCGCCGTTTGCGCAGTGGCTGTCCAGCCAGGGCTTTCGTGTCACGACTTTTGATTACCGCGGCTCGGGCGATTCCTTGCCGACCACGGCCAAGGGCAGCTTGCGCGGCTTCAAGGCCGATTTGATGGACTGGGCGAGTGACTATGAGGCCGTGGTCGATGCCGCCAAGGCGGCTTTGCCCGATGCGCCGCTCTACCTGCTGGGCCACAGCCTGGGCGCGCAGCTGCCGGGTTTCCTCAAGAACCAGGACAAGGTCGCGGGTCTGGTCAGCATCGCGGCGGGCAGCGGCTATTGGCGTGACAACGCGCCGCAGCTCAGGCGCATGATTCTTTACTTCTGGTACGTGCTGGTGCCGCTGGCGACGCGACTCTTTGGTTACTTTCCGGGGCGCTCGCTGCGCAAGGTCGGCGACCTGCCGGCCGGTGTGATGTTGCAGTGGCGCAAATGGTGTTTGAACCCGCAGTACAGCGTGGGCGCCGAGGGCGAAAGCGCGCGCCTCAGTTACGGCCAGGTGAGCTTTCCGGTCACGGCGCTGTCCATCACCGACGACGAACTCATGACCTGGCGCGGCACGCAAAACCTCATCAACCTGTATGCCAATGCGCCGCGCACCTTTGAGTGCATCGCGCCGGCGGACCTGCAGGTCAGGCGCATAGGCCATTTTGGTTTCTTCCGCGAGCAGTTCAACAACACCTTGTGGCCGCGCGCGCAGCAAATCATCGAAGGCATGGCCGGCGTCGCCAGGACGACGGCCTGAGCCGCAAAACCCGTGCACACTGGCCGGCATGACAAGCATGCATTCTTTTGACGACGCGCTGCGACTTGAGGCCGCCGGCGCCGACAGGCCCGACACTTGGCTGGGCCACAGCAGCCCCGCATACTGGAACATGGTGGGGCCGTTTGGCGGCACCACTGCGGCCACGGCCTTGCGTGCCATCCTGTTGCACCCGGCACTGCTGGGCGAGCCGGTAGCGCTCACGGTCAACTACGCGGCGGCCATGGCCGAAGGTCCCTTCAGCGTGACGGCCAGGCCGGCGCGCACCAACCGCTCCACCCAGCACTGGACGGTGGAGCTGTCGCAAGAGGGCGATGCCGCCGGCGCCGTGATGACGGCCACCGCCGTCACGGCCGTGCGCCGCGAGACCTGGAGCCAGAACGACACGCCCATGCCTGCGGTGACGCTGGCTGATGCTTCAGGCCGCTTGAGGTTTTCAACGTCAGCCTGGACCAACCGCTACGACATGCGGCCGGTGCTCGGCGCGATCCCCAAGGTCTGGGACGGCAGCGGCGAGGACAGCCTCACCCAGCTCTGGGTGCGTGACGACCCGCCGCGCCCGCTGGATTTCCCCGCGCTGGCTGCGATGTCCGATGTGTTCTACCCGCGCGTCTGGCTGCGCCGCGCCACGCGCGTGCCGGCCGGCACGGTATCGATCACCACCTACTTCCATGCCGACAGCCGGCAGCTCGCGGAATGCGGCGACGGCTTTGTGCTGGGCCAAGCCAGGGCTCAAGCCTTTCGCAACGGCTTTTTTGACCAGACCGCGCAGCTGTGGAGCGAAGCCGGGGTGCTGCTCGCTACGAGCACGCAGGTCGTCTACTACAAGGAATAAGGCCTCTACACTTGGCGTCTCAACGGAAAACACCATGACAACTCCCACCCCTATCTCCACAGGCAGCATCCCTGAAATCCTGGTCCACGTCGACGCGGGCGTGATGACCATCACGCTGAACCGCCTGGACAAGAAAAACTCCATCACCTCCGCCATGTACGGCGCCATGGCCGATGCGCTGGAGTCGGCCAACCATGACACGGCGGTGCGCGCGGTAGTCATCCAGGGGCATGAAACGATTTTCTCCGCCGGCAACGACATCGCCGACTTCCTGAACAAACCGCCCGCCACGCAGGACTCGCCGGTGTTCCGCTTCCTGCGCGGCATCAGCAGCTTTCCCAAGCCGCTGGTCGCATCGGTGTGCGGCCCGGCCGTCGGCATAGGCACTACGCTGCTGCTGCACTGCGACTTGGTCTATGCCGGCGACAACGCCGCGTTCTCCATGCCCTTTGTCAACCTGGGCCTGTGCCCCGAGGCGGCTTCCAGCCTGCTGGTGCCGCAGCTCATGGGCTACCCGCGTGCGGCCGAGGCGTTGCTGCTGGGTGAGCCCTTCATGGCCGAGACCGCGCTCGAGATCGGCCTGATCAACCGCATCGTGCCGCCGACAGAGGCCAATGCGCTGGCGCAGCGGCAGGCGCAGAAACTGGTCGCCAAACCACTGAGCGCGCTGATGGAAACCAAGCGCCTCATGAAAAAAGGGAATGCCACTGTGGTGGCTGAACGCATGGCGGAAGAAGGCGCGAGTTTCGGCCGCATGCTGGGCGAGCCTGCGGCGCGTGAGGCCTTCTCGGCGTTTTTAGACAAGCGCAAGCCGGACTTCAGCGCTGTTTGAAGGTCGGGGCTTCTTGCTCCTTCCCCCTTTGGGGGAAGGCAGGGATGGGGGCCTCTGCCTGAATTTAGGGGTGCGGTGACTCGTACGCCACGAGCCCCCATCCCAACCTTCCCCCAGCGGGGGAAGGAGTCATCTAAATCTCGAAGCGGATGCCCTGGGCCAGCGGCAGGCTTGATCCGTAGTTGACGGTGTTGGTCGCACGCCGCATATAAGCCTTCCACGAGTCCGAACCCGACTCGCGGCCGCCGCCGGTTTCTTTCTCACCGCCGAAAGCGCCGCCTATCTCCGCGCCGCTGGTGCCGATGTTGACGTTGGCGATGCCGCAGTCGGAGCCGCGCGCCGAGGTGAAGAGCTCGGCCTCGCGCAGGTCCTGCGTGAAGACGGCCGAGGACAGGCCGTGCACCACAGCGTTGTTCATCGCGATCGCGTCCTCAAAATTGTCATAGGGCACGATGTAGAGAATTGGCGCGAAGGTCTCATGCAGCATGGGGCCGGCCTGTTCCTTGAGCTCCACGATGGCGGGGCGCACATAGTGGGCAGAGCCTTCGCCGGGCTGCTTGTCGCCGAAGTGTACTTTCGCGCCCAGCTTCTTCGCCTCGGCCAGCGCCGACTGCATGGTATCGAATGCGTGGCCGTCGATCAGCGGGCCGACCAGCGTGCCGTCTTTCAGCGGGTTGCCCACGGGCAGGCGTTCAAAGACAGCCACCAGGCGCTTGACCAGCTCCGGGTAGATCGAGCGGTGCACGATCAGGCGGCGCAGGCTGGTGCAGCGCTGGCCCGCGGTGCCGGCTGCCGCGAAAGCCGCGCCACGCACCACGAGTTCCAGGTTGGCCGAGGGGCAGACGATGGCGGCGTTGTTGCCGCCCAGCTCCAGCAGCGAGCGCTTGAACAGGCCCGCACAGGCGATGGCCACGTTCTTGCCCATGGCAGTGGAGCCGGTGGCACTGACCAGTTTCACATGCGGGTGCTTCACCAGCGCCTCGCCGGTGGCACGCTCGCCGATCAGCAGCTCGCTCAGGCCCTCGGTGGCCAGGCCCAGCTCCTTGGCGGTCTGCAGCAGCAGGCCGTTGAGAGCGATGGCCGACAGCGGCGTTTTTTCCGAAGGCTTCCAGGCCAGGGTGTTGCCGCAGACCAGGGCCAGCGCGGCGTTCCAGGCGAACACCGCCATCGGAAAGTTAAAGGCCGAGATGATGCCGACCACGCCCACGGGGTGCCAGGTTTCCAGCAGCTTGTGGTCGGGGCGCTCGCTGGCGATCGTCAGGCCGTAAAGCTGGCGCGACAGGCCGACCGCAAACTCGCAGATGTCGATGACTTCCTGCACCTCGCCCAGGCCTTCCTGCAGGATCTTGCCTGTCTCCAGCGAGATCAGCTGGCCCAGCCCGGCCTTGTGGCGGCGTACGGTTTCGCCGAAGGCGCGCACCAGCTCGCCGCGTTTGGGCGCCGGCACATTGCGCCATTCGGTGAAGCGCTGATGCGCGGCGTTGAGTGCGCTGTCCACCTCGGCCGCGCTGTGCATGGCGACGCGTGCCAGCTGGCTGCCGTCGATGGGTGTGGAGACGGTGATGGCCGGGTTTGACTTGCTGGCCAGGTCGGCACTGAGGCCCAAAGCCTTGAAGAGAGATGAAACGTCGTTGGCGTGGCTCATGGTGAAGTCCTTTTGTGTGTGTCTTGAATTCAGTGCGTGGTAGCGAGCTTGCGCAGCCCGAGGCCCAGGCGTTCGGCGCCTTGCCGCAGCGCTTCGGGCGCGGGGTTGGCGAAGCTCAGGCGCAACCAGGGCTGCGGGGCGTTGCTGATGCTGAAGGCGGCGCCCGGCACCACCAGCACCTGGTTGTCCAGGCCGAAGTCCACCCAGGCCTGTGTGGGCAGCAAGGGCAGGCCGGCGGAAAGTCTGGCCCATATGAACATGCCGCCCTGCGGCTTGTCAAACTCGAGCAGGCCGGTGCAATGCGCGTGTAATGCCTCGGCCAGCGCCGCGCCTTTGGCGGCGTAGGCCGGGCGCAGACTGTCCAGGTGCGCGCCCAGGCGGCAGGAGGCCAGCATGGCCGCCAGCGTCAGTTGCTCCAGTGAGCCGCTGTGCACATCGGCGGCCTGCTTGGCCAGCACCACGCCGCGCGCAATGTCGGCCGGGGCCAGCAGCACGCCCAGGCGCAGCGCAGGCGCCACCACCTTGGAATAGCTGGTCATGTAGGCCACCTGCGCGGGCGAGCCGGCCTGCTGGTTCAGCTGCGCGAGTGAAGGGGGCGGCGCCTCGTCAAACCAGAGTTCGCCATAAGGGTCGTCCTCGATCAGCGTCACGCCATACCGCGCGGCCAGTTCCAGCAGGCGCAGGCGCCGGGCGAGCGGCATCACGGCGCCGGTCGGGTTCGCGAAATTGGGAACGACGTAGAGCACGCGCGGGCGCTCGGCCAGCAGCAGGGCTTCGAGCTTGTCGATGTCCATGCCTTGGGCATCGGTTGGCACTTCCACAAGCCGCGCTCCCGCAAAGCGGAAAGCCTGCAGTGCGGCCGGGTAGTTGAAAGACTCCACCGCGACGCCTTCGCCGGGCTCCACCAGCACGCGCGCGAGCAGGTCTATGGCTTGCTGAGAGCCGGTGGTGACCAGCACATCCTCAGCCCGTGCCGCCAGGCCGCGCTCCTGCAGCAACGCCGCACTGGCCTCGCGCAGCGCGGCCAGGCCTTCGGTGGCGCCGTACTGCAGGCTGCGGCCCTGCAACTGGCCCGCCACTTCCAGCAGCGATTCGCGCAGCCAGTCGGCCGGCAGCAACGCCGGGTCGGGGTGGCCGCCGGCCAATGACACCATGCCCTCGCGGCCGGCCAGCGCCAGCATGGCGCGTATCGGCGAGCCGCTGGCCTGCGCGTACAGCGGGCGCAGCGGCCCGAGCGCGTCGCTCATGCGCGTGCGGCCGTCATGCCGAAAATGCCGGTGGCATTGCCGGCGTCAAAAGCCAGGTCCAGGCGGGCTTGCTGCACCGGGTCGTTTGCCGCGCTGGCGGTTTGCAGTACATCGCGCGTGATGAATTCGTAGAAAGAGCCGGGCACCTCGCGCGAGACGCGGCCCTCGGGAGTGATGAACTCGCGCCGCACCGTGGCAGCGCGAAAGGCGGTCTGGCGCACGCGGCCGCTGGCGGAGACCTCAACCTTGTCCTTGATGGGTCGGCCCAGCGCGCGTTGGCGTTCGGCCACCGCGTCGACGTCGGTCACGCGGTCGGTCGCATGGTTGAAGGCATTGCCTTCGGTGGAAATCCAGGCCATCTCGGCGGACTCGGCCAGCAGCAGCTCGTAGTCGGCCATCGCAAACACGCCGTGCTGGCGGTCAAAGCACTGCAGCAGCTGCGGAAGCAGGCGCAGCGCTTGCGCCAGCGGCAGCACGCCGTCGCGCGTGAGCTGCTCCAGGTCGGCGATGTCCTGCGGGCCCAGCGGGTCGCGCGAGGTTGACAGCACGCGCGTGACGGCCGACTGGAAGGGCGCGGAGAACTGCTCGGGGTGCAGCTCGGAGACAAAGAACTGCGCGATGTCTTCGGGGAAGTCACGGTGGCTGTAGGCGCGGCCCGTCATCTTCAGGCGCGGCAGCGGGTAGGTGCCCTGCAGCTCGAAACCCAGCGGGCGCAGCACGCGCGTGAAGGCCGCCTCGCCGGCCGGCAGCGCGCCGCTGGGCCAGCGCACGGTGCGCAGCGCGCCGTGGTCGAACACCACCTTGCGCTGTTGGCCCACCACGTCGCTGGCGATGTAATCCTGTCCGGCCGGCACGCGCTGCACCAGGCCGTGGAACAGCGCCATATTCAGCGCCTGGGCCAGCTCTGCGCGGCTCACGCTGCCCGACGCGGCTTGCTGCAGTCCGGGGTGGACGTACATCTGTTCATGGATGGATGCAACAGCCTCTGGTGGCAGGCAGGTCGCGAGCAGCTTCTGGAGGTGGGTCATTTCGGAAGGGAAGTGAGAGTGGAAAAGTGAACGGAAAGCGGCGCGGGAAAAGCCGGATTTTCGGCAATTCCGGCATCCGGCACAAAGGATCAATTTCGATAGACGCATGAGCTATATTCATGCGATGCGCCGCAAAATCCCCTCCACCCAGGCCTTGCTGGCCTTTGAGGCGGCCGCCCACCGCGGCAGCTTCACGCTGGCGGCGCAAGACCTGTCGGTCAGCCAGAGCGCGGTCAGCCACCAGATCCTGGGGCTGGAGCAAGACCTGGACGTGAGCCTGTTCCGGCGCCTGCCGCGCCAGCTGGAACTCACCGATGCCGGCCGCTCGCTGCTGGCGCGGGTCAGCCCGGCCCTGGATTCGCTGGAGGCCGCCATGCTGGACCTGGTGTCTTCCAAGGGCGAGGGCGGCACGCTCGAGCTCGGCGTGGTGCCGACCTTCGCCACCAAGTGGTTGATCCCGCGCATGCCTTCTTTTTTGAAGGCGCATCCGCATGTGACCCTGAACCTGGCGACGCGGCTGCAGCCTTTCGATTTTTCATTGACGGGGCTGGATGCCGCCATCCACTACGGCCGGCCCGATTGGCCGGGCACCGAATCGGAATACCTGATGGGCGAAGACAGCGTGGTGGTGTGCAGCCCGGCGCTGATCAAGAAGCGCCAGCTGCGCAAGCCGGCCGACGTGCTGAAGTTCACGCTGATCCACCAGAGCACGCGTCCGCACGCCTGGCGCGACTGGTTCCAGCTGGTCGGCATCGACGATGCGCAGGCGGCAGGCAGCGGCCCCAAGTACGAGCTGTTTTCCATGATCGCGCAGGCCGTCAAGGCCGGCCTGGGCCTGGCCGTGCTGCCGCGCTTCCTGGTGGCCGACGACATCGCCGACGGCACGCTGGCCGTGCCCTTTGAACTCTCGCTGAGTTCAGACTTCGCCTACTACCTGGTCTGGCCTTCACAGAAAACCAGCTGGCGGCCGCTGGTGCAGCTGCGTGAGTGGCTGCGCGAGCAGGCGGCTACACCTTGAGGCAAAAGCTTGTTTTCAATCTGCGTAAATCTGCGGATGAGTTCTTTTATCCACAGATTACGCAGATTTACGCAGATAGAGAAAAATGACAACGCTCATGGCCCTGGCTTCGCGCTTGAGCCGCTCTACCACCGTCGGCAGGCGGTCAGTCGGTGCCCTTTCCCGAGCCCCATAGCTGCACAAGGCCGAGCGCCAGCATCAGCGTTCCCAGGGCCATCCATATGCCGATAATTCCGCGCGGCCCCATCGCTTCGAAAGCCCATTTTTGTGTCCAAGCCCATTTACCCATAAAAGGCGGTACGGAAGGTGTGAGCCATTCCGACCAAGCCAGGCAAAACGAAATCGCCGCCAGCCCCAGCTTGAAGACGGCTTTCTCTTTGTCCGAAAGAATTGCTTGCTGTTTCTTGGCGAGTTCGTTCTCGTTGTCCATCAGGGTCTGGCTTTTTGAGGTGCGGCAGGATCGCTGCCTTCAGAGTGTCTCAGGCATTGTCCGTCGGCGCCAGGCTTTGCGCGGGCCGGCGCAGCGTGCTGTCAAAAGGATTGATCTGCGCGCTGATGGCCGTGGCTTCGCGCTTGAGCAGTTCCACCACCGTGGGCAGGCGGTCCGGGCTCAGGCGTGAGGAAATCGTGCCCACGCTGAGCGCGGCGACGGCGCGGCCGTCGCGGTCCAGCACCGGCACGCCGACACCGGCCATGCCGTCGAGCAGGTTGGTGTTGCGCCCGGCATAGCCGAGTTCGCGCACGCGCTCGATCTCGGTGCGCAGGTAGACCTCGTCGTAAACGCCGAACTCGCGCACGCGCGGCAGGTTGTAGCGGATCACTTCCTCGCGCTCGGTCTCGGGCAAAAAGGCCAGGATCGCCAGGCTGCCCTGGCCCATGCCCAGGGCCACACGCCCGCCGATGTCGCCGGTGAAGGAGCGTATCGGGAAGGGGCCTTCGCTGCGGTCCAGGCAGACCGCGTCAAAGCCGCTGCGCACCAGCAAAAAGATGGTGTCGCCCAGGCTTGCGCACAGGCGCAGCATGGACGGCCGGCACAGGCCGCGCAGGTCCATGGAATTGCCGGCCTGGGCGGCCAGCGCGAAAAATTCAATGCTCAGCCGGTACAACTTGGAGCCGGCCTCCTGCTCCACCACGCGCTCGGCCACCAGGCTTTGCAGGATGCGGTGGGTGGTTGCCTGGGTCAGGCCCGTGGCCTTGGCGATATGGGTGATGCGCCCGCCCTTGGCCTGCGTCGCGGCCAGCGCCCGGATGATGGAAAAGGCGCGTTGCACGCTGCTCGAGCTATTGTCTTCGTCTTTCAAGTCATCTCCTTTGGCGGAATCAGTTTTTGTGTAAGTGTATATAAATTCCGTTTAACGGAATAAATTAAATAAATATCTCTCTCTACGGAATAACCTATTGACGATTTTTTCGTACATGCCCTAGCATGAAGTCATCAGGGTGTCATCGTTTTGCGCATTGTTTTGTCTGTGCGGCGTTGGCCATCCCCTTGTTGCAGAGGTGCTCCCCATGTCCTTTTTGACCCTGGCGAATGTGAACAAGTCCTATGGCGCGACGCGTGCCGTGGCCGACATGAACCTGTCGGTGGACAAAGGCGAATTCGTCTCGCTGCTCGGCCCTTCGGGCTGCGGCAAGACCACCACCCTGCAAATGATCGCGGGCTTTTGCGAGGTGACGTCGGGGCAGGTCACGCTGGACGGCCGCGACATCACGCATGCCAAACCCAACACCCGCGGCCTGGGCATCGTGTTCCAGAGCTATGCGCTGTTCCCGCACATGAGCGTGTACGACAACGTGAGCTTCGGCCTGGAGATGCGGCGCGTTGCCAAGGAAGAGCGCGCCGAACGCGTGAAGGCCGCGTTGGCGCTGGTGCACCTCGAAGCGCACGCCGGCCGCTACCCGCGCGAGCTCTCGGGCGGGCAGCGCCAGCGCGTGGCCCTGGCCCGCGCCCTGGTCATCGCGCCGCCCGTGCTGCTGCTGGACGAGCCGCTGTCCAACCTGGACGCCAAGCTGCGCGAGGAGATGCAGTTCGAGCTGCGGCAGATCCAGCGCAAGGTCGGCACCACCACCATCATGGTCACGCACGACCAGACCGAGGCCATGTCCATCAGCGACCGTGTCGTCGTCATGGAGGCCGGCCGCGTGACGCAGATCGACCAGCCGCACCGCCTCTATGAACATCCGCAGACGCGCTTCATCTCGAATTTTGTCGGCAAGGCCAACCTGCTCGAAGGCCGCGTGACGGCCGCCGGTCCCTGGGCCACCGTGGAAGTCGGCGGCAGGGTGCAGCTGGAACTTGAAGCGCCCGGCGTCTCTGAAGGCGACGCGGTGGTGCTGAGCCTGCGTCCCGAAAAAATCTGCCTGGTGCCCGAGGCCCAGGGCCGGCTGGGCGGCACCGTCAAGGAACGCTTTTTCCTGGGCAGCCAGTGGCTTTACCAGGTGTCGACCGCCGCCGGCCTGCTCGCGGTGGTCTGCCCCAACGACGGCACGGCGCCGGCCGAAGAGGGCGGCAACGTGGGCCTGGACTGGACGGCGCAGCAGGTGCGCCTGTTGCCGGGCGTGCAAGGGGTGCCGGCATGAGCAGTGATGTCCGCTTTCATTCCCTCTCCCTCTGGGAGAGGGTTAGGGTGAGGGGGGTTTCTGCGGCCGAGGCCCTCACCCCCACCCTCTCCCAGGGGGAGAGGGAGAAAGAGGGGCGGCCATGAGCACCTCCGCCGCATCGCGCACGCCCTGGCTGCTGTCGGCCCCGGCCTTCACGCTGTTCGCCTGCCTGCTGCTGGTGCCGCTGGGGCTTACCGCTGTGCTGTCCTTCCAGGTCTTCGACCATGCCACCGGCGTCAAGAACAGCTTCACGCTGGCGCATTACGCCGCCGTTCTGACGGACGACTACTACCACGGCATCTTCTGGCGCACGCTGTGGATATCGGCACTGACCACGCTGATCTGCGTGCTTGTTGGTGCGCCCGAGGCTTATGTGCTGAGCCGCATGCGCAGCCCATGGCGGTCCATCTTGCTGCTGGTGGTGCTGGCGCCCCTGCTGGTTTCGGTGGTGGTGCGCGCCTTCGGCTGGAGCATGCTGCTGGGCCCCGAGGGCGTGGTCAACCAGGCCATGCGCGCGGTGGGCCTGCCGTCCATGCGCATCCTCTACACCGAGGCGGCCGTGGTCATTGCGCTGGTGCACGTCATGCTGCCCTTTATGGTGATCCCGGTGTGGACCTCGCTGCAAAAGCTGGACCCGGGCGTGGAGGACGCGGCGCTGTCGCTGCAGGCTTCGCATTTCACCACCTTGCGCCGCATCATCTTTCCGCAGGTGCTGCCGGGCATTCTGTCGGGCAGCCTCATCGTCTTCGGCCTTTCCGCCAGCGCCTTCGCGATTCCCGGCCTGCTGGGCGGGCGGCGCCTCAAGATGGTGGCCACCGTGGTCTATGACGAGTACCTGCACGAACTCAACTGGCCGCTGGGCGCGGCCATCGCACTGACTCTGCTGCTGGCCAACCTGGCCATCATGCTGAGCTACAACCGCGTGCTGGAACGCTCCTACAAAAAATCACTGGGGTAATTCCATGCCTACTTCAGCCCAATACGTCGTTGCCCCGCCTTGCCGTGCTGTAGCACTGTCTGCGGCGGTGCGCCTAGTCTCGAACTGAATTAGACACGGAATAGAAAGTCAACCATGTCCAAAAACGGTCCCATTGCGCTGCTCTTCAACGCGCTCGTCATCGCTTTCATGCTGGCGCCGCTGGTCATCGTCTGTGTCGTGGCTTTCACCCCCGGCAACACCTTGTCGATTCCGACCACGGAGTTTTCCCTGCGCTGGTTCCGCGCAGTGTTCGCGCATCCGGATTTTGTCCAGTCCTTCAAGAACAGCCTGTGGCTGGCCTCGATCTCGGCCACGCTGGCGACGGTGCTGGCCGTGCCGGCGGGGCTGGCGATTGCGCGCCACAGCTTTCCGGGCCGCAATTTCCTGAACGGCCTGTTCCTCTCGCCGCTGATCATTCCGCACCTGGTGCTGGGCGTGGCCTTGCTGCGCGCTTTCTCGCTGATAGGCGCGACCGGCAGTTTTTTCTGGCTGGCGCTGGCCCACGTGGTCATCATCACGCCCTATGTGCTGCGCCTGGTGCTGGCCTCGGTGGAGGGCAGCGACCGCAGCGCCGAGCAGGCCGCCCTCTCACTGGGCGCGAGCCAGGCCACGGTGTTCACCCGAGTCACCCTGCCGATGATTTTGCCGGGCGTCACCGGCGGCTGGCTGCTGGCCTTCATCAACAGCTTTGACGAAGTCACCATGTCCATCTTCGTCACCGCGCCTTCGACCGTGACCTTGCCGGTGCGCATGTATATGTATGCCACCGAATCCATAGACCCGCTGATGGCGGCGGTCTCCGCGCTCATGGTGGCGCTCACGGCGGTGGCCATGCTGGTGCTGGACCGCATCTACGGCCTCGACAAGATCCTGGTGGGACACAAATGAAGCCATCCCCTGAAACCCCCGCCATTGCCAGGAAAGGCACTGCGTTGCTGCAGCGTGTGGCCGAAGGCGGCCGCAAGCCCGTGGGCTTTGTGCTCAACGGGCAGCCCCTCACGGCGCTGGCCGGCGACACCGTGCTGACGGCGGTGCTCACGCACAGCGCGCGGCTGCGCTTCAGCGAATTCAGCGGCGAGCCGCGCGCCGGCTTTTGCCTGATGGGCGCCTGCCAGGACTGCTGGGTCGCCACCGAATCCGGCAAGCGCCTGCGCGCCTGCGGCACCTTTATCGAAGAAGGCATGCGGCTGGTGACCGGCGCGGAGGGCCTGGCATGAGTGTGCAGCCCGTCATTGTGGGCGCCGGCCCGGCCGGCGTGCGCGCCGCCCAGGCGCTGGTGGCGCATGGCCTGCGACCGGTGGTGGTGGACGAAGCGCCGCGCTGGGGCGGGCAGATCTACCGCCAGCCGCCCGAGGGTTTCACGCGGCCCAAGGAGGCCCTTTATGGTTTTGAGGCCGGGCGCGCCGATGCGCTGCACGGGGCCATGGCGGGCATCCTGGACAAGGTCGACTACCGGCCCGACACCCTGGTCTGGAGCGCCGAGGGCGGCAAGCTCGACTTGCTTTGCAACGGCGCCATGAGCACGCTGGCCTACAGCCACCTCATCGTCGCCACTGGCGCGGCGGACCGCGTGCTGCCCTTTCCGGGCTGGACCCTGCCCGGCGTCTACACACTGGGCGCCGCACAGGTGGCGCTTAAATTCCAGGGCTGCGCGATAGGCTCACGTGTGGTGTTTGCAGGCACAGGGCCGCTGCTGTATTTGATCGCCTACCAATATGCCAAGGCAGGAGCAAAAGTCGTCGCGGTGCTCGATACGGCAGGCTTCGCGGGCAAGGTTGCCGCCGTGCCCGCCATGCTGCGCCAGCCCGCCTTGCTGGCCAAGGGCCTGTACTACCTGGGCTGGCTGCGCGCGCACGGCGTTGCGGTGCACCAGGGTGTGGAGCTGGCCGCTGCCGAGGGCGGCGAGCGCGTGCAGGCCATGCGCTGGCGCAAGTCCGGCCGCGAATACGCGGTCGCCTGCGACGCCGTGGGTTTCGGCTACGCGCTGCGTTCCGAGACGCAACTGGCCGACCTGCTGGGCTGTCGCTTTGCCTATGACGAGCTGCAGCGCGGCGCGCTGCCCGAGCGCGACGCGGCCGGGCGTTCCAGCGTGGCGGGTGTCTACCTGGCGGGCGACGGCGCCGGCATCATGGGCGCGGACGCGGCCGAGTGGGCCGGTGAGCGAGCCGCCCTGGCTTTGCTGGCCGACAACGGGCAACAGGTCGATGCGTCGCGCGCCCTCTGGCTGGAAAACCGCCTGGCGCGCGTCGCCGGATTTCGCCGGGGCCTGGAGCGCGCGTTTCCCTTCCCCGCCGGCTGGGCCGCGGCCGCCCCCGACGACCTGGTTGTGTGCCGTTGCGAAGAAATCACCGCCGGTGAATTGCGCCGCTGCGTGGCCGATACCGGCGCACGCGAGATGAACCGCCTCAAGGCGCTGACGCGCGTCGGCATGGGCCGTTGCCAGGGCCGTACCTGCGGTGTGGCCGCCGCTGAAATCCTGGCGCAGGCCTGCGTCGCGCAGCCCGATGCGGTGGGCCGGCTGCGCGGGCAGGCACCCATCAAGCCGCTGCCGTTTTCGGCCGCGGCCGTTCCGGCTGTGCCGCAGGAGGCCGCATGATGGAACGCATCACTGCTGACGTCGCCATCGTGGGCGGCGGCATCATGGGCGCTTCGGCCGCGCTGTTTTTGCGCCGCATCGGTTTTTCGGTCGTGTTGCTGGAGCGCGACCTTTGCGGTTCGCGCTCCAGCGGCGTCAACTACGGCGGCGTGCGCCGCCAGGGCCGGCCGCTGAACCAGCTGCCGCTGTCGCAGCGCGCGCAAGGCCTGTGGGCGCGATTGCCTGAGCTGATAGGAACGGACGGCGAATACGTGCGGTCCGGCCACCTGAAGATCGCGCGCAGCGAGACCGACCTGGCTTCGCTGGAAAGCTACCGTGATCGCACGCAGGGCTTCGGTTTGGATTTGCAGATGTTGTCCACGCGTGCCCTGCGCGAGCGCTGCCCCTGGTTGGGCAGGGCGGCCGTCGGCGCCTCCCTCTGTCCCGGCGACGGCCAGGCGAACCCGCGCCTGGTGTCGCCGGCCTTCGCGCTCGCCGCGCGCCGGCTGGGCGCCGACGTGCGCGAGCAGACCCGCGTGGACGAGCTCGCGCGCGACGGAGACGTGTTTGTGCTGCGCTCCGGTGAAACGCTGGAAGTGCGCGCCAAACATTTGCTCAACTGCGCCGGCGCCTGGGCGGACCGCATCGCCGCGCAGTTCGGCGAGACCGTGCCCATGGAGGCCGGCCATCCCGAGATGGCGGTGACCGAGCCGTTGCCCGCCTTCATGGACCTGAGCCTGGGCGTGGAAGGCGGCGGCGTCTATGCGCGCCAGGTGGCGCGCGGCAACTGCGTGATAGGCGGCGGCCGGGGCTATGCGCTGGACGACCAGCGCGCCCGCGCGCAGCGCAGCGGCATGGCCGGCCTGATGCAGCAGACCGTCGAGCTGCTGCCGGCGCTGAAGAACGCCCACATCATCCGCACCTGGAGCGGCACCGAAGGCTACCTGCCGGACCGCCTGCCCGTGATAGGCCCCAGCGCCACCACACCGGGCCTGATTCATGCATTCGGTTTTGCCGGCGGCGGCTTCCAGCTGGGGCCCGGTGTGGGCGCGGTGCTGGCCGACCTGGTCAGCGAAGGCCGCAGCGCCACGCCGATTGACGCTTTTTCGATTCAACGTTTTTCCGCAAGCCCGTGTGCGGCAACCACCGGGCCTGCCTCTTCAACTTCCCTTTCCACCGTTGCCTAGGCTTTTTCTTTTCCTTTTTTCCTTTTCCTTCACCCACGCCACCAGGAGCTTTCCATGAACACCTCCCCACGATTCCTGACCGCCCGCACCACCGCGGTATCGCTTGCCGTTCTTGCCGCGGGCCTGGCCGGCGGCAATGCCATGGCGCAAACCAAGACGCTGTACATCGGCATGAACGGCGGCACCATGGAAAAAACCTATACCGAGCACGTCTTCGGTGCGTTCGAGAAGGCCAACAACGTCAAGGTAGTGGTGGTGCCCGGCACTTCCTCCGACATCCTGGCCAAGGCCCAGGCCAACAAGGACAACCCGCAGATGCACGTGATGTTCCTGGACGACGGCATCATGTACCGCGCCATCGGCATGGGCCTGTGCGAAAAAATGCAGGCCACCCCCGCGCTGAACGACCTGTTCCCCACCGCGCGCTTCAAGGGCGACATGGCTGCCGGCGTCAACATCGGCATGACCGGCATCGCTTACAACAAGAAAATGTTCACCGAAAAAGGCTGGGCGCCGCCCACCTCGTGGATGGACATGGCCAACCCTAAGTACAAAGGCAAGGTCGTGTTCCAGTCGTTGTCCTCCTCGACCTTCGGCCTGCACGGTTTCTTGCTCTTCAACCGCATCCAGGGCGGCAACGACAAGAACGTGGAGCCCGGCTTCAAGGCCTGGCCCACCACCATTGGCCCCAATGTGCTCGAGTACATCCCGAGCTCGGCCAAGCTCGCTGAAATGGTGCAGACCGGCGAGGCCGCCATGTTCCCGCTCACGCCCACGGCCGTCGGCGTGCTCAAGGACAAAGGCCTGCCCGTGGAATACGTGCAGCCCAAGGAAGGCTCGGCCGTGCTGACCGTCGGCGAATGCGTGATCGCCAAGAACAGCGAACCCGCGCTGGCCCACAAGCTGGCCCAGTACCTGCTGTCGCCCGAAGCCCAGGCCGCCGCGCTCGAGTTCGGCGACCAGATCCCCTCCAACCCCAAGACCAAGGCCACCGGCAAGGCCGCGGCGCTGGTCAGCCAGATGAACGACTACATGAAAACCGCCATCGCCGTGGACTGGGATGCGATCAACGAAAACCGCCCGGCCTGGAACGCGCGCTGGAACAAGACGGTGGAGCGCTGAGCGCTCACTGAACAATCACTGAAGATCCATAAAGCGGGCCCGGTTGCGTCAAGCGCAGCCGGGCCCGTTTTTTTTAGAGGGCGGGTGTTTGTCGCCGCAATTCAGCTTTTTCTTGGTCGGTTCCTCCGTCACACTGTTCGTCGGCATTGCCATGCTGCAACTGCTGAGGCAATACCTCGCACCATTTTTCGGCAGTAGGCGGTGTCCGCGAACACAGACCGGGTTTGAACAAGCCGGTTTCGACTAAATCCAACAAACATTAGCCGTGTGCGGACAATCTGTCCGGCCCGCCCCGACAGGCTCGCATACCGTTCAGCCTCGCTAGTCAAAGCCAAGCCGGCCACACGGCAAGCAGCACTGGCCAGCAACACATCTCCCCTACCAGGCGTTATCGCCAAGAGTGCTTTTCATCGGGCAAAGAGACGGGAGTTTTCGAGGAACAGGGAGCCATGAAAAACATCACCAACGGCAAACAAGCCGTCACATCCCGGCGAGCCTGGCTCGCGCAAGCGGGCTGTCTGGGAATAAGCGCAGGCCTAGGCCTTTCAGGCACCAGCGGCGCAACCCAGCCGCCCGGCAAGAAAAATCCCTCCGCCAAGGCAACACCCAGAACGCATTACCTGATCTCAGCCATCCTGCGCGAAGGCGTTCAGGACTTCACCTTCAGGCTGGTTCACTCCGTACAACCGGCGGCCAGCGTCGACGAAGCTACCGGCATCTTCACGCGCCTGGTGCAGGAGAAATACACAGGGTATTCGGTCGCACAAACCACCGTAACGGACATCGTCCTGCCACCGGGCGCCTGCCTCGCAAGCAAACCAGGCAGCCCCCGAAAGCCCATGCCAACCCTGTATCTCGTCTCCGCAGCGATGAGCGACAACGGCGGCAACAACCTGGACACCTTGCTGGTCAACGGCTGGCTGCCCGGCAAAACCGCCGACGAAGCCCTGGGCCGCGTCATTCGCGACGTGAAGGCGAGGTACCCGCTTTTCACACCCGCCAGCACTCTGGTCACCGAGCTGGACCTGGCGCTGGCAGGCTGCCCGGCGCCTGGACCAGCACCCAGTCCGATGCGCAGCTTGGGGGAGCGGGCCTGATGAAAATTCGAAAACCTCCGATCCGTGCTACAGCGACCGTGGTGCTGACGAGCATGGCGCTGATCCTGGCCGGCTGCGCCACCGCAACCCACACGTCTGCACCTTCCAGCCATCAAGTCACCCCATCAAACGATAAGGCCAGCGGCAACACGTCAGCCACGACCCCACCAAACCAGCGTCTGGAGAAATTCACGCTGTGTTACGAACTGCGCCGCCCACGCGCTTCGGCTCTGGAGCCGCCTGTGAAGCACTTCTCCATAGACGTCAGCATCCTGGTCCCGCAGGACGACTGCCTGGCGCTCGATGCCAATGGTTGGCTCCGGGTGGTGCCAGGCCAGTGCAATCGCATGCCGGCAAAAAAAGCTTGCGAGGAGCAACCATGAACAAGCATTCCGGAACAGCGAACCGGCGCCGCGCATTCGTGCTGTTGTTGATTGCCGGTTGCATCACATGGCTTCAGGGCTGCGCAACAAACCAGCAGCCCTTGCTGCACCACGTTTACTACTGCAACCTGGACAGCACACCCGTAACCCAGATCGAGGTGAACTATGGGGCCGCCAGCTGGGTGGTGCAAACACTCGCTCCTGGCGCCATGGAGAACGGCAGCACCAAGTGCCGGGGCTTTGCCTCCCCCATCGCGCAAGCTGTTCCCGAAAGCATGCGACTCAGGTGGATCGCCGGCGGCCGCAGGCATGAACTGGCCATACCCCTCAAATCCAGGCTTAACGGAAGCTATCCCACCAAAAGCATCCAGCTGATGTTTCGCAATGAGCGGGTGGAGGTGTACGAAGGCTTCTTCCCCAACAACAGCCAGGAACTGCGGCTGCGGATTTATCCCGCGCTTGTTCCGGGACCGCTCGTCGTGCCACGGGGGGCTCCCAGGCCGACGCCCGATTACAAGAACGTCATCTAAAGAACCACACCTGTTGACGGTGATTTTTGAGATGTCGCAACCCCGAAGACAAAGCAATCCACACCGCACCGGGTTCAGTAGCCCACGTCAAAGCAAAATTTTTAGTCAGAGATGCACTTGTTAAATGGAGACAAAAATGCATGACAACGCCGATGGATCGGGTATCGCCCCAGAGCTTTTTGAGGTTTGCAGACGTGAAGCAACATTCCTGAAAAGTATCGATGACTTCAAGGAATGGACACGGGACCATGTGCGCCCGCTCTTGCCGCATGGCTCGCTGTGTTGCGTGCATGGAAGAATTTACGGCGTGGGTGTCTCCCTGGACTACGTGGTGACTGTTGACTATCCGGTTTCGCACCTGGAGGCCATTCGCAACCCGTCAGGGCATATGGATACGCCGCTGGCCCATCGTTGGTATCAGCAGCAGGCCCCCGTCTTTTTTGACGCCGAGGCGCCTCAGGCCTATATCCCCGCCTCCTGGTTGGCGTCTTTTCGCATGCATGATTTGCGAAATGCCGCCGCCCACGGTGTCATGGACCAGGAGCGTTGCATTGCCACCTATTTCAGCTTTCATCGGCTGCCTTCACTCAATGAGACGGTTCTGAGCGGCACCTTTCAGCACTTGATTCCATTGCTGCATGAAACTTTTACGCGGATGGTTCAGGTTCATCAACGGAATAGCACTTCGCTGGCACGTGGTTATGCGGCGCTGAGCAAACGCGACCGGCAACTGGTGTCGCATATCAGCCAGGGCAAGGGCAACGCCGAGATTGCGGCACTGCTGCATCTGTCGGAGAACACCGTCCGGAATCAGGTCAGCCGGATTCTTGTGAAGACCGGCTGCAGCAACCGCGCGGCATTGGCGGCTGCAGCGGTCGCTCATGAAGAGAGTTTTGGCATGGGTGCAAAAATTCTCTGAAAAAAGCAGCACATCCCCTGCGACCCCCATGGGCAGAGGCAACAGCGCTTCGCCGCAACTGAAATAGGTACGAAAGTACCGTAGACGGCGCAGCCCTCATCTTTTCTAATCGACCCACTCGAACACCAGCGCCTGAATACCTAGGGCCAAGCGGTTGCTTATGGGCGACCTTCAAGGCCTGCAGCTTTTTTTATAAGTCACCTCATGAACTTCACGATTTTTTGTGACAGTCATATCCAGGAGCGAAAGCCTTGAGATTTGTTCGACATCACCGTCTCGCGCATTGGCGCTGGCTGTTCGCTTCAGCGCTGTTCGCCGCCTTATCCGGCCATACCGGTGAAGCCGGCAGCGCACTCAAGACAGTCACTTTGACTCCTCCAACTCCGGTTTCACGGTACAACGCGCATTATGTTGAAGATGCCGTGGGCCAAACGACATACAGCGTCAGCGTCAAAGGGCAAGTGCGCAGCTACCAGGTCTACGCCCCTTCCAGTAGCAGTGGTCAGCCTCGCCCCGCAATTCTGCTGCTACACGGCTCCCAGCGAAGCGGCGTTTCTCTTGTCGAAAAATGGAGAGCCATCGCTGATCGCCATGATCTCATACTGATAGGCCCGCATGGGCTCAACAAGGGATGGAGCATGGAAGCGGATGGACGCGAATTCCTGAACGCAGTCCTTCAGGATGCCAACGAGCATCACAAAATCGACAGAGCAAGGCTTTACCTGTTCGGTCATTCTTTGGGCGCCAACTACGCGCTTTACCTCTCTATTCTGTACTCCGGGATTTTTGCCGCGACGGCCTTGCACGCCGGCCAGTTCAACGCCCCTGCGGACTATGCCTTGGTCGCACAGGCACAAAGAAGAATTCCGGTGGGAATCTTCGTCGGCACGCAAGACACCCTTTTTCCCCTCGACCAGGTTAGGCAATCCGCGCAAGCCTTTGCATCTCAAGGCCACCCCACGGTCCTCTACGTATTGAACGACCATAACCACTGGTACTACGACATCGCGCCTTTTGTGAATCAGCAGGCATGGGAGTTTCTAAGCCAGCACAACTTGGGAAACCCCTGAGCAGCATCTCCCCATTTCAAAAAAGTGAAACATGACGAAAGAAACTCAAAGGAAAGCTATATGAGTGATGAGGAACCTAAAGCAGCCGTGAAGTGGTGGAATAAGAAGCTTCTCATTCGCAGCGTGCTGATAGGAGTGCTCAAGGGATGCCCAACTTGACACCCAAACGTTCCTGTTGGTAGCTCTGACCTCCTAAGGCTTCAAATTCATTATTTTTATGAGAATGTGAAATGCTTACTAAAAATCAATGGCTCTGGTGTTCCGAACATCACAAGCAAATAAGAACAGCGGCCCTAGTTGTTCTTTCTATCTTGCTGTTGGTGTACTGCTATGTATTCCTTGAGCGATTTTGGTGGGATAACAAAATCCCAACCCAATTTCATCCTGAAATCTCGCAGATGGCAAAGCTCAACTGCCAGACTGAAGACGTTGGAGCAATGTTCATTCCATCAGTGCAGAAAAAGCGAGAGCTGCAAGGCGATCTGCGAAATTATGTACCCGCCCCTCTGAAAAGAGGCGATGCCAAATTTGTATTGCTTGAGAACCATTCTTCAACCGTGATCGGTTCAGAGATTTTAGAAAAACGTCCCGAGTGCCTTGGGGCATACATAGCCGATAAGCAGCACTTCCTCGGGCCTTATGCATTGTTGGTCGTCGACCGCGGTACGGGGAAAACCATTTTTCGCATCGCTCATCTCCAAGACTATTTAACCCGGTAATTTCTTGATAAAAACTATGTTGAATAAAAAACAATGGCTCTGGTGTGCCGAACATCATAAGCAAATCAACACAACAGTGGTTGTTGTTCTCTCCATGTTGTTGTTTGCGTATTGCTATGTATTCCTTGAACGACTTTGGGGACAAGGTAAAGCACCACCTGTTTACTCCCCAAAGATTTCACAGATGGACCAATTCAGCTGCCGCACTACTGAAGTTAACTCCATGTCCATCAGTCCTTCTGAGTCCACATACAAAAGCGACGCTCGTCCCCTGCGATTGGAATTTCATAGGTCTTCTGCCATCAGCTCGGAGGTTCTGGATAAGCGCCCCGAATGCCTCGGGGCATTTATTGCGGATTTGCAGCATTACCCGGACCCGTATGCAATTTTGGTTGTCGACCGTAATACGGGGAAAACCATCTTCCGCATTGCGCGACTTCAAGATTACTTAGTCCGTTAAGCCCAATTCAACACCCACTGAAATTCAGGAGAGTCTCACATGGCGGACTACAGCATAACCGTTAAAACATTTCCAACTGGTGGCGTTGAGAATGGCACCCCCCAAGTGGGCCATGCTTTTGTTACCCTACGTGCGTCTGGCAGACCCGATATCACGATTGGCTACTATCCAATCGTGCATGGTGCTTATGGGCCGGGCACGGTGCGTGATGATTCAAAAACCGAGATAAATCCGCAGACGGCCGCACTAACAGAACACTCTGCCACCTGGTCACGCACCTTCGCTGTATCCGAACGTCAATACGGCAATATGCTGAACTATGCTTCCACTGTAGCAGTCGACACGACTGACAACTACAACGGGCTAAGCGGCCTTCCGTCGGTGCTGTCCCCGCGGCTGGCTGGCTCTATTGGCTCTCAGTCCAATGTCTGCACCGACTTTGCAAGAGGTGTCTTGGCTGCTGGTGAGATATACCCCACTCCACTTGCAGGTAACGTGTTCAACAATATGCTGCCGCAGAGCATAAACCTTCAATATGGCCTGGTGTCCACCAATCAGTACAAGCCTGGCAATACAGTGCAGGGCAGTCTATCGGAGCAAATTAATGCTTCCACTGCAAAACTCTGGGATGGGATCAAAGCTTCCGATCCAACATATACAAATGTCCAGAACCCTCACGCAAATGGGGATGGATTGCCCTACACCGAAAGTCGCTTTGGGCAGAACGGCACAGTACGCACATACAACGATGGGGTGATATATACGGCCGATCCTGATAACGGTACTTTCTCGTGGTCTAGGCCTGATACCACTACCGGAAAATGGATCACCACCACAGAGAACAAGGTGACAGGTGAAATTATCATCAGGGAGGCTCCGCTTGCCAATAAAGATGCCGTAACGGGAGGCTACAAAATTAGCAATGCCGGTGATGACAAAAAATTCATCACTGCCCTTGATCAAAGTGGGCGACCCGTTGGTGATGTCTACACCACCGAAAACTTCATGCTCACAAACGAAGGGGCTAGCGCAGGCTACAAAATTTCAGCGGTCACAAACAACTCTACAAATTTCACTAACTACCAACTCAATGATCCGTTTGGTGACCCCGTGGCAAGCGGCAGCAATTACAGTGTTGCCCAAAACAACACCATAGCTTTTGATGCCGGCACATCAAAGCAGGTTTATGACCTCAATTCAGGTCGAATGGTTGCCCAAGTGGATGCTAATGGCTCCGGCTTCATTGTGGGCATGGACGGGAATGACATTTACTACAACGCAGGTCAACTAAGCTACAGCAACAATAGCGGTGTGCTGACCGCAAATGCGAATGGGCAGAGTACACAGCTCTTTGGCGGCAATACCAGCACCAATAGCATCTATAGCGAAGCACAAATCAGCAATCGGCTGGAACAACTCGGGTTTGTCGACAGCGGCCAATTCGACAGCGGTGGTTTTACCGGCACCGGCACAAACAACGCCGGGCTAGATAGCTACCACTTCAGCTCTGGCCTCCAAGACTATTACTACATCAACAACAGTGCTGATTTCAGCATCAGCAATGATCGCGCCTACAGCCTCTACAACTCGGGTTGGAACTCGGGCTGGGACACGGATGGATCGTTCGGATTGTCAGGTAGTGCCTTCGATTCCGTAAGTTACATGGGCGGCGCAAAAAACTGGATCAGCCCGCTGATCCTAGACCTGGACGGGGATGGCGTCGCCGCCGACCTGACCCACGCTTACAAAGAGAACGTTTACTTCGATATCGACAACGATAACTTTGCCGAGCGCGTGGGCTGGAGTAACGGGCAAGACGGTTTATTGGCCTACGATGCCAACGGCAATGGAAAAATCGACAACATCACCGAGCTGTTCGGTGATGACGAGATGCCCGCCTTTCAGAAGCTGCGCAAGTGGGACAGTAACGGGGACAGCAAGATTACCGCCAGCGACAAAGACTACAGCAAGCTGAAACTGCTTAAAGACAAAAATAAAAATGGCATCACAGACGCGGGCGAGTTGATAAGCCTTGATAGCGCCGGCATCCTCAGCATCTCGTTGAACGACCAGCCCTATTTAGAAAGCCCTTACGCCAGTAGCCACGGTATCACCAGCAAGTACGCCGAAGAAAACTACCTCTCGAGCGCCACCACTTTCCAGATGAGGGACTCCTCGGGTGCAATAGTCACCCGGGAGATCGCTGACGTTCACTTCTTGAACGACAACCTCAACACATGGCAGTTGGGTGCGCAAAGCCAGGTGGCGGGTGCTCAGGTAAAACTCAATCTTCAAACGTTGATGCTGCCCTTGTCCCGGGGTTACGGCAGCCTGCCCTCGCTGCATCTAGCGATGACAGACAAGCCTGCGTTGCAGCAGGAAGTAGCCCAATTCGCCAGCCTCAAGGCCAACCAACTAGACAGCGCTGCGGCGCGGGTGGATACCATCTTGCTCGAATGGGCGGGGGTTCATGATCATGACCCCAATTCACGCGTAGTTGCGCAGGGCAATTTCATGGATGGGCGCAAGGTGGATTTTCTGGAGCAATTCACCGGCGTGGCCTGGGCGCAGCGCGACAGCAGTAGCATGGTCGGTGAACAAGCCTCCTTGGGCTTGAAAAAAGCCTGGGCCGGCATCGAACAGATGATTCTGAACCGGCTGCTGATTCAAGGACCATTGCAGTCCGTTTTCAGCCATGCCGAATACGACTTCAGCACCGACAAGATCACCCTCAATGACACCCTTGCAACCCTGTTGTCGCGCGCCCAAACCTACGCCACCCACGCGGGGCAAAGCACGGCGGAGTTTTGGCGGCAAATGGGCGGCATTCTGGCCGAACATCGTGAACAACTCGGCGCAAGCCTGAGCCAGATTAATACCGCCATACGCACAACGTCGGGCGTCGAGTTGTATCTGCAGGAACAGATCCTGACGGAGGCTGAAGAGTCCCTTTATACGGGCAAAGATGGCGCGGCAGAGACCCTGGTGGCATATGTTGGTGGCGCAGGGGCTGACGCCATTACAGGCGGCGGTGCCAATGACTATCTTTTTGGCCGGCAAGGCAATGACACCCTGAGGGGTGGTAATGGCGACGACTTTATGCGTGGTGAAGCAGGTGATGATCTGCTTGACGGTGGCGCAGGTCTTGATTGGCTGGAGGGTGGCGATGGCAACGACCGCATGTATGGCGACGTTGACACGGATGTGCTCAAGGGGGGTGCTGGTGCTGACCAGATTTATGGCGGCGCGGGCGACGACATGATTGACGGCGGGGCTGGCGTTGATTTCATGGACGGGGGAGATGGCATAGACACATTGCTTCTATCGCAAGCGGGAACCGTCAATTTGGCAACAGGTGTTGCGACCGGTGTCCAGCTGACCGGAGACGTATTTGTTAACTTTGAAAATATCGAAGGGTCAGGATATGACGACAACCTGACCGGTGACAACAAAGACAATTTTCTCAGTGGAGACGACGGGAACGACATCTTGAATGGCGGTGCAGGCAACGATCATCTCTTTGGGGGGTCAGGCATCAACAGAGTGTACGGCGGTGATGGCGACGATTTTTTCACGGACTACGACGGTGTGGACTTCATGGATGGGGGAAGCGGCAAGGACACCGTTTTCTATGACCACCCTTACATGGCTAAGGGTTTAAACGGACAAGGTGTGACCGTCGATCTCACACAAGGCAAGGGTCTGGGCGGCATGGCCATCGGCGACACATTGGTGAACATTGAATCGGTTACCGGAACCGTACTCAATGACATGATAACGGGCGATGGAGGAGAGAACACACTGAATGGCCTGGACGGTGCCGATACGCTATATGGTTTGGCGGGCAATGACTTTCTCGTGGGGGGGGCGGGCGCTAACAAGCTATACGGTGGGGATGGTGACGACATCATCGTGAGTTTCGGCGGTGGAGACCTCATTGATGGAGGTAACAGTCGGGACACCGTTGCTTATAACGACCCCGACGCGGCTAAGGGCGCGAATGGGCAAGGAGTGACGGTCGACCTCACACAAGGTAAAGGCTTGGGTGGCATAGCTACCGGCGATACGCTGGTGAACATTGAATCCGTTGTGGGAAGCGTGCTCAACGATGTGATCACGGGCGATGGCGGACAGAACACCCTGAATGGCCAGGACGGCTCCGACACGCTGAATGGCATGGCGGGTGACGACACTTTGCGCGGCGACATAGGCAACGACGTACTCAGTGGTGGCGCAGGAAACGATGTGCTCAACGGTGGTGCCGGCAATGACACGATGAGGGGCGGCACCGGGGAGGACCTTTACCTTGTAGATGCATCAGGCGATCAAGTGATGGAGGCCAGCGGGGAAGGCATAGACGCTGTCAACAGCGCCATCAGCTATACCCTGGGCAGCAACGTTGAGAACCTCACATTGCTGCCTTATGCCACCGCGTTGACCGGCACCGGCAATGCACTGGACAACATCATCATCGGGAACAGTGAAAACAACACGCTCAGCGGCGGAGAGGGAAATGACGTACTGGGCGGTAGCGGTGGCAGCGACCTGATCAATGGCGGCGCCGGCGACGACATGCTAGAGGGAGGTGCCGGTGACTACACCCTGTCCAACACCCTGAACGGAGACGCGGGCAACGATACATTCGTGTTCGGTGGCTACCTCGGCGGCGGCATCTATAACGGAGGCGAGGGCACCGACGTGCTGGATTTTCAGGATAACTTCGACGGGAAGCGCAGCACCGCCAATATCGGTGTCAGTATTGATTTGGCAACGGGTAAAGGCTCAAGCTACTACCGCAGTGCAGACAACGCCGTGGCTGTCGATAGTGACGTGGCAAAGGCAGTGCTGTGGCTGACCTCAATTGAAAATCTCAGCGGCAGCGAATACAGCGATATTTTGAGCGGTGACGCCAATGCCAATACCCTGAAGGGCAACGGTGGCAACGACATCATCAATGGTGGGGCGGGCAACGACGTTTTGAACGGTGGGGCTGGCAACGATACCCTCGACGGCGGCGCGGGAACGGACGTCTTAAACGGTGGGGACGGTGATGACCGCTATCGCTTTAACCTGGGTGGAGGGCAGGACGCCATTGTGGAGAGCGGCGGTAACGACCGCATCGTGTTCGGTGCAGGAATAACGGCCGCACAGGTCAGCGTCAGCCAGGCCAACGGCCAAATCAAGCTGTCCCTGGCATCGGGCGAGAGCATGAGTTTTGCCGCACCGACCATCAGCAGCGCTGTGATTGAGCAGTTTGAATTCGCGGATGGCAGCGTGCGGGACATTGGCTGGCTTATCAACCCCTTGAACACCGCCCCCAGCGGCGCAGACAAGACCTTGATCCTCAGCGAAGACGCCAGCTACGCGGTTGCCGCCGCCGACCTGGGTTTTACGGACGCCAATGTCGGCGACAGTCTGAGCGCCGTGCGGATCGACACCCTGCCCGGTGCGGGTAGCCTCAAGCTGAACGGAATCGCTGTCACAGCAGCGCAAGTCATCAGCGCCGCCGACCTGGCCGCTGGCCGCCTAGTGTTCAGCCCGGCTGCCAATGCCAATGGCAGCAACTACGCCAGCTTGGCTTTCTCGGTCAAGGACCAGTCCGGCGTGTTTGATACCGCGCCCAACACTCTGATTTTCAACGTCACGCCTGTCAATGACGCACCGGTGTTGACGGGTACGAAGTGGACATTGGGGGCAGGTACCGAAGACACTGCTTACACCATTAGTCAAGCCAGCCTGTTGGTCGGTTTCAGCGATGTAGAGAGCGGCGTCCTGTCGGTCGTCAATCTCAACGCCAGCAACGGCAGCTTGTCAGCTTTCAACGCGACCACCGGAACTTGGACATTTACACCGAGCGCGAACTACAACGGCATTGTCACCCTGAACTACAGCGTCAGCGACGGCACAGCAACTATCCTCGCGACGCAGAGCATCACATTGGCCGCGACCAACGATGCGCCCACCGGGGCGGTGAGCATTAACGGCACGCCGACGCAGAACCAGACCTTGACGGCGGTCAATACGCTGGCCGACGTAGACGGCTTGGGTACGGTCAGCTATCAATGGATGGCCAATGGGACAGCCATCGCGGGCGCGACCAATTCCAGCCTAACCCTTACCCAGGCACAGGTAGGTAAGGCCCTCAGCGTCAGGGCCAGTTACACCGACCTGCAGGGAACGACGGAAAGCGTGACCAGCGCAAGCACCGCGGCGGTCGCCAATGTCAATGACATACCCACTGGGGCAGTGAGCATCAGCGGCACGGCCAGCCAAGGCCAAACTCTCACCATCACCAATACCCTTGCGGATGCTGACGGCTTGGGTAGAGTGAGCTACCAATGGATGGCCAACGGCGCGGCGATTACGGGAGCCACCGGCACCACGCTGGCGCTGGGCCAGGCCCAGGTTGGCAAAGCCATCAGCGCGAAAGCTTCCTACATGGATGCCTTGGGCAATGCGGAAATTGTCAGTTCCTCGGCGACGGCGGCAGTCACCAACGTCAACGATGCGCCTACTGGAATGGTAACCATCAGTGGCACCGTTGCCCAGAACCAAACCCTGACGGCGACCCATACCCTGGCCGATGCCGACGGCCTGGGACCGGTCAGTTATCAATGGACGGCGAACGGCGCGGCGATTGCCGGCGCCACCAGCTCGACGTTGGCGCTGACCCAAGCCCAGGTCGGCAAAGCGATCACCGTGAAAGCCAACTACAGCGATGGCTTTGGCGCGGCTGAGAGCGTCACCAGCGCAGCCACGGCGGCGGTCGCCAACGTCAACGACGCCCCCACCGGAACCGTGACGATCAACGGCACCCCCACCCAAAACCAGACTTTGACGGCGGCCAATACACTGGCCGATGTGGACGGTCTTGGTCCGGTGACTTACCAATGGCAGGCCAACGGCGCGGCGATTGCAGGGGCCACCAGCTCTACCCTCACCTTGGGCCAAGCCCAAGTCGGTAAGACCATCAGCGTGAAAGCCAGTTACACCGATACCCTGGGGACGGCGGAGAGCGTCGCAAGCGCAGCGACGGCGGCGGTGGCGAACGTCAACGATGCCCCCACCGGCATAGTGAGCATTAGCGGCACATCCACCCAGAACCAGACACTGACCGCAACGAATACGTTGGCCGACGCTGATGGCCTGGGTGCGGTGGGTTATCAATGGCTGGCAAACGGCTCGGTGATTGCCGGTGCTACCGGTGCGACGCTGTCCTTGGGCCAAGCCCAGGTAGGCAAGACCATCAGCGTGAAAGCCTCTTATACCGATGCCTTGGGCAATGCGGAAACAGTCAATTCCTCGGCGACGGCGGCCGTCGCCAACGTCAACGATGCGCCCACGCTGACAGGCGCCAAGGCTGTACTGGCGGGAGGTACCGAAGACACTGCCTATACCATCACCCAAGCCAGTTTGTTGACAGGTTTCAGCGACGCGGATGGGAATGCCTTGTCAGTTGTCAACCTTAGCACCAGCCAAGGCAGCATGTCAGCGTTCAACGCGACCACCGGAAGCTGGACCTTTACACCGAGCCCCGATTACTACGGAAAAATCAACCTGACGTACAGCGTCAGTGACGGCACAGTCATCACGAATGCCTCGCAAAGCTTGACGTTAGCCGCGGTCAACGATGCACCGAGATTGACGGGCGCCAAAACTGCGCTGACGGCCGGCACTGAAGACATCACCTACACGATCACTCAAGCCAGCCTGCTGGCAGGCTTCAGCGATGTGGACGGCAACGCGCTGTCGATCGTGAACCTGAGTACCAGCAATGGCAGTCTATCGGCCTTCAATGCGGCAACCGGCAGCTGGACCTTTGCGCCGAGTTCCAACTACAACGGCACCGTCAATTTAAATTATGGCGTCAGTGATGGCGCTGCGATCACATCGACCACGCAAAGCTTTTTCCTGACGGCCGTCAACGACGCCCCTACGCTGACAGCCTTTGCGCTGCCTTTGGTGACGGTAGCGGAAGATAACGAAGCGCAAATCACGCTGGCACAGCTTCAAGCTCAAGGCAATGAGGCCGACATCGATGGAACGGTGAACGCCTTCGTGATCAAATCTGTCAGCAGCGGCAGCTTGCGCATAGGAGCTACGGCCGCAACGGCCATGGCCTGGAATGCCACCACCAACAATACCGTGGATGCAGCCCGCAATGCCTATTGGACGCCCGCGGCGAATGCCAACGGCACGCTCGGTGCCTTTACTGTTGCTGCCAAAGACGACAGCGCGGCGGAATCCGTCACAGCCATCCGGGCCACAGTGGCGGTCACGCCAGTCAACGATATACCGACCCTCTCCGGTGCCCAAGCCACCTTAAGCGCAGGCATTGAAGACACGGCCTATGTCATCACCGAGGCCAGCCTGCTCGCCGGCTTTAGCGACTGGGACGGTAACACCCTGTCCGTGGTCAACCTTAGCGCCGGCAATGGCGGCCTATCAGCCTTCAACACAACAACTCGAAGCTGGAGCTTCACACCCAATGCGAACTACAACGGGGTGGTGAATTTGAACTACGGCGTGAGCGACGGGACGGCCATCGTGGCCGCTACCCAGCGTTTGATGTTGATGGCTGTCAACGACGCCCCGACGTTTGCGGCTTCGGGGAAAATCTCCACGAACTTCGGCATCTTCAATAATGGCGTCACCAACGACAACGCCCAAGCCCTGCTCGTCCAGTCCGACGGCAAGATTGTGGTTGCCGGCAACTCTGGATGGGGCGGAAATGCCTACAGCAACGTGGCGCTTGCCCGCTATCTGGCCGACGGCACCTTGGACTCGTCGTTTGATGGCGACGGCAAAGTCACCACTAGGGTGCCAGGCAACATCATGAGTGCGGCGCTACAAGCCGACGGAAAAATCATTGTCGCCGGCGCCAAGAGCATGGGCAGCAATACGGTCTTTTCTATGCTCCGATACAACAGCAATGGCAGCCTGGATACGACCTTCGGTTCAGGCGGTGAGGTTTACACGGACTTCGGCACCGGATGGAACAGGGCCGAGAGCATCACGCTCCAGCGGGACGGAAAAATTCTGCTGGCAGGCACCGTCAACGGCGCAACAGGCCACACTTTTGCCCTGGCCCGTTACAACAGCAATGGAAGCCTGGACACAAGTTTCGATGGTGACGGCAAGGTCATAACCAACATGGGGATGGACAATTGGGGCTATAGCGTGACAGTACAGGACGACAGTAAAGTCGTCGTGGCCGGCTTTAGCAACGCGGATTTTGCGATAGCGCGCTACAACACTGATGGTAGCCTGGACACCGGTTTTGACGGCGACGGCAAGCTGCTCACCAAATTCGCGACAGGAGGCGGCAGCGGGGCACTCAGCGTAGCCATGCAAGCCGATGGAAGAATCCTGGCCGGTGGCGGGGTCGGAAACACATTCTCAGTGGGAGGGACGGACTTTGGACTGACGCGATACCTCGCCGATGGGCGTCTGGACAACAGCTTCTCGGAAGATGGAAAGCTAACGACGGACGTGGGTAGCGACAGCGACTATCTTCAAGGCATCAGCGTGCAGGCCGACGGAAAAATCCTGGCTGCCGGCTATTCCAAGAATGGGGCCAAGGGCAATGACTTTTCCCTGGTCCGCTACAACACTGATGGCAGCCTGGATACAGGTTTTGGTTCCAATGGAACAGTGCTCACCGATTTTGCCCAAAAAGCGGACCAAGCTTATGACGTCAAGCTGCAATCGGACGGCAAGATTCTGCTTTCAGGAATCTCTTTCAACACGAAAGGAGCCGCCTTTGCGCTGGCCCGCTACAACGCAGATGGCAGCTTGGATACCACCTTTGCGGCGGTGAACACGGTCGACGGCCGCGCTACCTATGCCGAGAACTCAGCTGCGGTTCTGCTCGACAACTCGGTGGCCATTTTTGATGCAGAACTGGCCGCGCAAGGAAACTACGCTGGCGCCAGCATCAGCCTCTACCGGCACGGTGGCGCCAATGCGGACGATGTGTTTGCCGGCGCTTACCCTCTGGCATTCAGGGCCTCAACCATCCCGGGCCAGCAGGTCATCAATGCCGAGCTGGCCTTAGACGGGACGATTGGCACCGTCAACAATGCCAACGGCGTGCTGACCCTCACCTTCAACAGCAACGCCACACAGGACAAGGTGAATCTGGCGCTGTCGTCTTTGACCTATTCCAACCGCTCTGACAACCCGCCCGCATCAGTCGAGATCGATTGGGTGTTCAGCGACGGAGCGGTAACAGCGCAAGGCAGCGGTGACGTGCAATCGGTGATCGGTTCGAGCATGGTGAGTATTACCGCAAGCAACGATGCGCCTCTGTCCGCCAACCAGACGCTGACCTTCAACGAAGACAGCGCCAAGGTTTTTGCCGTCAGTGATTTCGGCTTTTCTGACCCGGACGTCGGTGACAGCTTGCGCTATGTGGCCATCAAAAGCGTTCCCGGGGCCGGCTCCCTGCAGCTTAACGGCAGTGCGGTGCGAGCCAATCAATCCATCCTGGCGACGGACATTGCGGCTGGCAAGCTGAAGTTTACGCCGGCTGCCAACGCCAACGGTGATGGCTACGCAAGTTTTGGATTCCAGGTCAGCGATGGCACCTTGCTTTCAAGTACCTACACCATGCGCCTTAATGTGGCACCGGTTCGTGATGATATGGATCTAGCGGGCACCAGCGGTGCTGACCGCTTGCTGGGTGACCTGATTGATGTCGGGAGCTATGACAAGCTTTCAGGGCTCGCCGGAGACGATTTCCTGGATGGTAAGGCAGGCAATGACACCTTGATCGGCGGTGCTGGTAGCGACATGTATTCCTTCGGTCGGGGCTATGGCGCCGACACTGTCCAGGAAAACGATGCAACGCCGGGCACTACGGATGTGCTGTCTTTTGGCGCCGGTGTCGCCAGCGACCAGTTATGGTTCCGCCATACCGGCAGCGACCTCGAAGTCAGCATTATCGGCACGGCTGACAAAGCCACTGTGCAGAACTGGTATTCAGGCAGCTCCTATCACGTCGAGCAGATCAAGACCAGTGATAGCAAGGTTCTACTGGACACTCAGGTCGAGAACCTGGTGCAAGCTATGGCCTCCTTCGCACCGCCGGCCATGGGCCAGACGAGCTTGACGGCCTCTCAGCAAACTGCATTGGCGCCCGTGCTGGCGGCCAACTGGCATTAGCTGTATGGCAGATCAACTGAATCACCATCGTTGCTGTTCCAGGCATAAGGAGTTCTCATCATGAAACTTGCATCGGAAATTAAAAATGGATCACGGGAAGAACTCCTCGCTTATTTGAAGTCCTGGGACTTCACAGGTCGGGACAGTGACTCCGACTTCGAATTGCGTCTGGCGGCTCACAGGAACTTTCAAAGGGAGGGCCCTGGCCTGGGTTCCCCGCAGGTAATGGGAAATGCAGCCGAACTCGTGATGGACGTCGCATCGCGATCGAGAGTGACGTGACGGTTTTATTCTGATGTGCCGGCCCGGCGCAACAGCCGCAGCCCATTGCCCACCACCATCAGGCTCGCACCCATGTCAGCAAACACCGCCATCCACATCGTGGCGGTGCCGAAGACGGCCATGATGAGGAAGACGCTCTTGATGCCCAGGGCCAGGCTGATGTTCTGCCACAGGATGGCGTGGGTGCGTTGTGACAGGCGCACGGTTTCGGCCACGCGTTCGAGGTTGTCGTTCATGATGACCACGTCGGCCGCTTCCATGGCGGTGTCGGCGCCTGCCGCGCCCATGGCGAAGCCGATGTCGGCCTGGGCCAGCGCGGGTGCGTCGTTGATGCCGTCGCCGGTCATGCCGGTGGCGCCGTAGCGCTGCTGCATTTCGCGAATCGCTTCAAGCTTGGCTTCGGGTAGCAGGTCGCCGCGCGCGTCTGCGATGCCGGCCTGGGCGGCGATGGCGCGCGCCGTGGCGGCGTTGTCGCCGGTCAGCATCACGGGCGTGACGCCCAGGGCTTTCAGGTCGGTGATGGCCTGGCGCGATGTTTCTTTGATGGTGTCGGCCACGGTGAACAGCGCCAGCACGCGGGTGTCGTCGGCCAGCAGGGTCACGGTACGGCCTTGTTGTTCATGGCGGGCGAGCTCGGTTTCTAGTTCGGCGCCGCACAAACCCCGTTCATGGATGAGGCGGTGGTTGCCCAGCACCAGGCGCCGGCCCGCAATGCTGCCCGAGGTGCCGCGGCCGGGCAGGGCCTTGAAGTCCTGAACCTCGGCGGCAGTGGCGTCCAAGCCCGCCGCAATCGCCCTGGAGACCGGATGGTCGGAGCGTGCGGCCATGCCTGCGGCGAATTGCGAGGTGAGTGAAGGGTCGGCGTTGCCCCAGACCCGCCAGTCCACAAGCCGAGGTTTGCCTTCGGTAATGGTGCCGGTCTTGTCGAGCGCGACGGCCTTGAGCCCGCGCGCCTGTTCGAGGTAGGTGCCGCCCTTGACCAGGATGCCGCGCCGCGCGGCGGCCGACAGGCCGCTGACGACAGTGACCGGTGTGGAGATCACCAGCGCGCAGGGGCAGGCGATGACCAGCAGCACCAGCGCCTTGTAGAGCGACGCCTGCCAGGCCAGGCCCGCGAGCCAGGGCATGAGTACGGCCACGGCGAGCGCGATGATGAACACGGCGGGTGTGTAGACGGCGGCAAAGCGGTCGACAAAACGCTGGGTGGGTGCGCGGCTTCCCTGGGCCTGCTCGACGGCGTGGATGATGCGCGCCAGCGTGGTATTGCCGGCCGCCGCGGTCACGCGGATTTCGATCTCACCGGTTTCATTGATGGTGCCGGCAAACACAGCATCGCCGGGTTCTTTGTCGACGGGGATGCTTTCGCCGGTGATGGGCGCCTGGTTGATGGCGCTGTTGCCCAGCGTCACGACGCCGTCCAGCGGCACACGCTCGCCGGGCCTGATGCGCACCACGGCCTCCAGCGGCACGGCGGCGACCGGCGTGGCTTTCCAGCCGCCATCAGTACTTTGCATCAGCGCCTCTTCGGGCGCCATGTCGAGCAGGCCTTTGATGGCGTTGCGGGCGCGGTCGACGGCGCGGGCTTCGATCAGCTCGGCAATCGCGTACAGCGCCATCACCATCGCGGCTTCGGGCCACTGGCCGATCAGGAAGGCGCCGGTGACGGCTACCGACATCAGTGCATTGATATTGAGCTTGCCGCGCAGCAGTGCGGCCATGCCTTTTTTGTAGGTGTCCAGGCCGGCCAGCGCTATCGCCGCTGCCGCCACCGCCATGCCGGCGATTTTCCAGGCCAGCAATTCGGGGGCAAAAAACGATACGGCCTCGGCGCCCGCCGCCAGCACCAACGCGGCGACCAGCCTGGCAGCGCCGCCGCCAAAGCCGCCGCCATGGCGATGGTTGTGGCTGTGTTCGTGGGTGTGGTCGTGCCCCTCATGCCCATGCCCATGCCCGTGCGAGGTGGCGGTCTCCGCCGGCTGGGGGTTGAACCCGGCTTTGCGGATGGCTTCCAGCGCCGGCGCATAGGCCTCCTCGCTGGCGTCTATGCACAAGGTGCGCGCGCCCAGCTGGAAGCCCAGCGAGCGTATGCCGGCGATAGGCTCCAGGGCCCGGCGTATGTCCGATTCCTCGGCGCTGCAATCCATGGTGGCGATACGGAATGTCCGGCCTGTGGCGCCTGAGGGCACCGGTGCCACAGCCACGACCGGGTGCGGGGCGTGGGCGCTGCCACAGCAGTCGCCGGTAGGGGTTTCCAGGCCTGAAACAAGGTGTTTTTCGGATTTCATGGCTTAATTGGAAACCCTGTAGCGGCCTTAGAGTCAAGCGAGACTTTGGCAAGTACCCCTACAGGGATGTTGGGCAGTGTTCAAGGAGGTCGCCATGAGAATCGGAGAACTGGCCAAAACTGCGCAGACCCAGACGGAAACCATCCGTTACTATGAGCGGGAGGGCTTGCTGCCCGAAGCAGCGCGCACCGGCTCGAATTACCGCATCTACGATGAAAGCCATGTGCAGCGCCTGGCTTTCATACGCCACTGCCGGTCGCTGGACATGACACTGGCCGAGATCCGCACGCTGCTGAACTTCAAGGACATGCCTGCCGGCAGCTGCGCCAACGTGAACGCCCTGCTGGACGAACACATCAGCCACGTCGCCACGCGCATACGCGAGCTCAAGGCGCTGGAAAAAGACCTGAAACTGCTGCGCGAACAGTGCGCGAGCGGGGAGGGTGTTGGTAATTGCGGCATCCTGAGCGGCCTGGAGAAAGCCGCGCTGCAGCAAAGCCAGAACCGGGCGCCAGCTGAGCGCGGCCATGCGGCCCATATCCAGGGCGCACATCCGCAGGTGGGTTCGCCCGCTACCGGCAAGGGAGGCACACGCAAGTGAAGTGATGCGATCCGGGGCCACGATATTTATGCAAAGCGCTTGCTTGCTAAAAATCATGGGTTTTGCTAAGGTCGGCCCTTATGGACAAACCCGCCGCGCGCACGCGCCTTGCCGCACGCGCTCACAGAACTTCCGCCACGCTTCCCGCCGCCGCTGAAAAACGCCCGCGCGGCCGGCCGCGTAAAACACTGGATGAACGCGACGACGGCAACCGCCGCATGGAGCTCATCAACGCGGCCGCCCGGCTGTTCCGCAAAAAAGGCTTTGACGCCACCAGCACGCGCGACATCGCCGCCGCTGTGGGCATGCACAGCGGCTCGCCCTTCTATCACTTCGAAAGCAAAGGCGCGCTGCTGCATGCCGTGATGGAAGAGGGCATGCGTTCCGCCCTGCAGCGCCAGGCCGCGGCCCTGCAATCCGCGGGGTTGTCGACCGATGACGCCCCGGCGCTGCTGCGGCTGCTGGTACGCAACCACTTCGGGGTGTTGCTGGGGCCCGGCAGTGATTTCATACCGGTGATGCTGTATGAGTCGCGTTCCATCACGGCCCGGCAGCGTGGCTTGCTGGCCAAATTGCAGAACGACTATGAAGCCGTCTGGGAACCCGTGCTGGAGGCCTTGGCCCGAATGGGGCAGCTCAAGGGCCCCGTCAAGCTGGCGCGCCTTTTGATCTTCGGTGCGCTCAACTGGTCGGTGCAATGGTTTGACCCGAAAAAGCCCGCCACGCTGGACGACCTCACCGATGCGGCGATGGCGCTTTTCCTCCACAGCCCCGGCAACGCCGCGCGAGGGAAACCGTCGAAAGGCTTGCAGCCATGACGCTGTTCCAGTCGGCCTGGAATGCGCAGTCGCCGCAGGCCATGCGACAGCGCGAAGCCATGCTGGCACGCATCGCAGCGTTGCGCTCGCTGGAGGAGCGCAGTGCGGCCGCGTCGGCGAAATCCCGGCCTGCTTTTGACAAGCGCGGCCAGCTCTTGCCGCGTGAACGCGTGGCGCTGCTGCTCGATGCCGGTGCGCCCTGGCTGCCGCTGTGCTCGCTGGCCGGTTACCTGCAGGACAACACAGACGCAGGCCAATCGGTCCCGGGCGGCGGCGTGGTGGCGGGCATAGGGTTTGTCGGCGGCGTACGCTGCATGGTGGTGGCCAGCGACTCGGGGATAGAGGCCGGTGCCGTCCAGGCCATGGGCCTGGAAAAAATCCTGCGTGTGCAGGAGATCGCCTTGCAGAACAAGCTGCCTTTTGTGCACCTGGTGGAAAGCGCGGGCGCCAACCTCATGCGCTACCGGGTCGAGGGCTTTGTGCAGGGCGGCGCGCTGTTTCGCAACCTGGCGCGCCTCTCGGCGGCCGGCATTCCCGTCATCACCGTGCAGCACGGCTCGGGCACGGCGGGCGGCGCCTACATGCCGGGCCTGAGTGATGTGGTCATCATGGTGCGAAACCGCTCGCGCGCCTTCCTGGCCGGCCCTCCGCTGCTGATGGCGGCCACCGGCGAGGTGGCGACCGAGGAGGAACTGGGCGGCGCCGAGATGCACACGACGGTTTCGGGTCTGGGCGAATATTTGGCGGAAGACGATCGGCATGCGCTGGGCCTGGCGCGCGAAATCGTTGGCCGCACGGCCCTCACCCCCCTTCGACAGGCTCAGGGCAGGCCAAGCCTCTCCCAGAGGGAGAGGGAGCGGAGGATGCCCGATTCTCTCCCTCTCCCCCGGGGAGAGGGTAGGGGTGAGGGTGTCCGCGCTCCCCGATTCGATGCCGAAGAACTGCTCGGACTGGTGCCGGACGATCTTCGCCAGCCGCTGGACATGCACGAAGTGATTGCGCGCCTGGTCGACGGTTCGGATTTCCTGCCCTTCAAGACGCTGTACGGTGCGGCCACGGTCTGCGTGCAAGCGGCCATCAACGGCCATGCTGTGGGCATCCTCAGCAACAACGGCCCCATCGACGTGGCGGGCGCCAACAAGGCCACGCATTTCATCCAGCTGATGTGCCAGCTGGGCCATCCCCTCATCTACCTGCAGAACACCACCGGCTATATGGTGGGCAAGGAGAGCGAACAGGCAGGGATGATCAAGCACGGCTCCAAGATGATCCAGGCCGTCACCAATGCCACGGTGCCGCAGATCACCATCCAGTGCGGCGCTTCTTTCGGCGCGGGCAACTACGGCATGTGCGGCCGCGCTTATGCGCCGCGCTTTCTGTTCAGCTGGCCCTGCGCCAAAACGGCGGTCATGGGCGGCGAGCAGGCCGCGCGCACCATGCAGATCGTGAGCGAGGCGGCCCTGGCGCGCAAGGGCAGCACGCCGGACCCCGCTCAGTCGAAAGCCCAGTACGACAAGATCGTCGCCATGTTTGAAGCGCAGGCCGATGTGTTTTACACCTCGGGCCTGGTGCTGGACGACGGCGTGATAGACCCGCGCGACACGCGCGCCGTGCTTGCGCAGTGCCTGGATATTTGCGCCGAGGCCCAGGCGCGGCAGCCTCGGCCCTTGCAATTTGGCGTGGCGCGTATGTAAAACATCCGTTCGGGCTGAGCCCGTCGAAGCCTTCTTGGGTGAAGAAGAACCCTTCGACCCTTCGACAAGCTCAGGACAGGCCAAGCTCAGGGCGAACAGAATACAAAGGAGACGAACGTGCAATACACCCATGAACACCTGGAAATCCAGAAAACACTCAAGCGCTTTATAGACGCCGAGATCAACCCGCATGTCGACGAATGGGAGGCGGCCGAAATTTTCCCGGCGCACGAGGTTTTCAAGAAACTCGGAAACCTGGGCCTGCTGGGCCTGACCAAACCCGAGGAATACGGTGGCGCGGGCCTGGACTGGTCCTTTGCCATGGCCATGGCCGAGACGCTGGGGCATATTGAATGCGGCGGCGTGCCCATGGCCATCGGCGTGCACACCGACATGTGCACGCCGGCGCTGGCGCGCTTCGGCAGCGAGGATCTCAAGCGCGAGTTCCTCGCGCCCGCGGTTGCCGGCGACACCGTGGGCTGCGTAGGCGTAAGCGAGCCCGGTGCGGGCAGCGACGTGGCTTCCATCAAAAGCCATGCACGCAAGGACGGCGGCGACTATGTGATCAGCGGCCAGAAGATGTGGATCACCAACAGCCTGCAGGCGGACTGGATGTGCATGCTGGTCAACACCGGTGAAGGCCCGGTGCATAAAAACAAGAGCCTCATCATGGTGCCCATGCGTGAGCAGGGAAAACTGCGCAAAGGCGTTGAGGCGGCGAAGAAGATCAAAAAGATCGGCATGAACTCGTCGGACACAGGCCTGATCTATTTCGACGAGGTGCGCGTGCCGCAGCGCTACCTCATCGGCAGCGAAGGCTCGGGCTTTGTCTACCAGATGCTGCAGTTCCAGGAGGAGCGCCTCTGGTGCGCGGCCAGCTGCATACAGTCGTT
>Ga0102589_1001074_pt1 | contig 41483 bp, 42 predicted proteins | sample AraplaMF_Col_mLB_FD_76858 | JGI IMG/M metagenome (GOLD analysis project Ga0102589, IMG submission 76858) | Arabidopsis root microbial communities from the University of North Carolina, USA - plate scrape MF_Col_mLB | ecosystem: Host-associated > Plants > Roots > Endosphere | place: USA...
CTGCGAATGTTGCATTTGATGCATTTACAATTGCCATATATATTTCCTCCTATCGCCTCTCTACATAAGTACATTATGTAGTTTGACTTAATTTGTTATAATTTTAAAGTAAGTATACCATATGAGATTTAGCACTATCTAATATTTTGCTCAAACTTACTATTTCCAAACAAATTGTTGATATACCAATGAAAGGATTAAAAAAAATGATTACATTTGAAAAAATTACAGAAGACTATATAGACGTAATTGTCGAAATTACCAATTCAAATCAAAATTATAATCTAATGGAAAATGGAGATCCTACTCGTACAAAAGAAGAGCTTTTTAAAGAATATTTTCAATCAACGAATCAAAGTGAAACTTATTTTATTAAATTAGATGATACATATATCGGACTAATCGACTTTTTAAAACTTAACCCTAGAGATGGTTTTCCATGGCTTGGATTATTAATGATCCACGGTGATTATCAAGGATATGGATTTGGTACGAATGCATTTGAATTATTTGAAGAACAAATAAAAAGTCGAGAAAATTTACACGCTTTAAGATTAGGTGTTTTAATAGAAAATCATCAAGCTAAGGAATTTTGGAAGTCACATGGATTTTCTTATGTAGAAAATAAAACAAATACTGATGGTATAGAAGTAGAAGTTTACGAAAAAGATTATTCAAAGGGTATTTAAACTTTTCATTTACTCTGAACATTATGTAACATCTCATTTTTAAGGACACAATATTGTAATAATTCCAAGAGTTTGTGCTCATTTTTTATGTTAAGATATTTTTGAATATAAATAAATATTCAGAAATTTATTAAGATAGGAGTGGCAAACATGAGAAAAACATTTCGTAAATCGTTTAATCAATTAGTAAATGAAAATAAACAATCTCTTCTTAGAAATAAAGAAGAAATTGAAAAGATTGAAAGAAAAATTGAAAAACGCCACGAAGTCGAAGAAATAGCAGATAAATTAGAAAAAGCAATTTCATAATGACATAGATCGTAATCCTTGAATTTATTCAGGGATTATTTTTTTGTCTCTTTTTATAAGATAAAAAATAGGCGAACTCTTACTTTACAAAATCGTACTATATAGTACATGAGTCTAGTAAATGGAGGAGAAGAATGTATGCACCCTTTTTGGAATCATTATCCACAATATCCTAATAGAAATGATCATACTCAAACGGAAAATCATCATTACAATCACCAAATGATGCAATCAATCACAAATCTTGAAAATCAAATACAGAATCTTGTTAAGGCAATTGAAGCCAATAATGAATTGCTTCGTTCAATTGAGCAGAAACAAAACCAAGTTATTACAAGTGGTGGCGGATCTGTCATTGTAAGAATGTAACAATTGGATTCCTCTGTAGCTAGATACAAAAAAACATTCGTTTTTTACTTTGTCTACAAACAATAAGGACTTCATCTAAAAGATGAAGTCCTTTTCCTATTACTTTAAAAAAGCAATATATCTTAAGAATTTACTAATACTGCTTTAAATTCTTCAGTTAATAATGGTAATACTTCAAACAAGTCTCCTACAATTCCATAGTCTGCAACTTTGAAGATATTCGCTTCAGGATCTTTGTTAATCGCAACAATAACTTTAGAGTTTGACATACCAGCTAAATGTTGGATTGCACCAGAGATACCACATGCAATATATAAATCTGGTGTTACAACTTTACCAGTTTGACCGATTTGAAGTGAGTAATCACAGTAATTAGCATCACATGCACCGCGTGATGCACCAACAGCTGCGCCTAATACTGTTGCTAATTCTTTTAATGGATTAAAGCCGTCTTCGCTTTTAACTCCACGTCCACCTGCAACAATAATTTTAGCTTCTGAAAGGTCTACTCCTTCACTCGCCTTACGTACTACGTCTTTTACGATTGAACGTAATTCTTTAATTTCTACAGATAGTGATGCAACGTCTCCACTACGTGTAGCATCTTTTTCTAAAGGAGCGATATTATTTGGACGTATTGTCGCAAAAATGAATGGATCTACCATTACTTTTTTCTCGAAAGCTTTACCAGAGTAAATTGGACGAGTGAATACAATATTTCCACCTGCTACTTCGATCGCAGTTACGTCAGAAATTAATCCACTTTGCAAGCGAGCTGCAAGCTTAGGAGATAAGTCTTTACCTAAAGCAGTATGACCTAATACTAGTCCGTCCGGTTTTTCTTGGTCAACTACTGCAAGTAATGCTTGAGAAAATCCATCAGATGTATATGAAGCTAATTTTTCATCTTCAACTACAACCGCACGATCTGCACCAAATTGAATCATTTCACTAGCTAACGAATTTACTGATTGACCAACTAATACAGCAACTACTTCTCCGCCTTCAGCAATTGTCTTAGCCGTACTGATTGCCTCGAATGATACATTACGTAATGAGCCTTCACGAACTTCGCCTAATACTAATACTTTACGTGACATGTTATTTCCCTCCAAAATTTTCTATTACTCTATTATTTAGTTACATTCATTATTAGATTAAATTACTTTTGCTTCAGAACGTAATAATGATACTAATTCTTTTACTTGGTCTTGTAAGTCACCTGATAATACTTTACCAGCTTCTTTTTTTGCAGGTAGATAAATTTCGATTGTTTTCGTTTTCGCTTGAACATCATCTTCTTCTAAATCTAAATCATCTAATTCAAGTTCATCTAAAGGTTTCTTTTTCGCTTTCATGATACCAGGTAATGAAGGGTATCTAGGTTCATTTAAACCTTGTTGAGCAGTGATTAGTAATGGTAGAGACGTTTCAATAATTTCTGTATCTCCTTCAACATCACGCTCAATTTTTGCAGTTGTGCCACTAATTTCAAGCTTAGTGATTGTTGTCACGTAAGGAATATTTAATAATTCAGCAACGCGAGGACCTACTTGACCAGTACCACCGTCAATTGCAACATTACCCGCTAGAATAATAGAAGGATCTTTATCTTCTAAATACTTAGCTAAAAGTGTAGATGTTGTAAATTGGTCAGCGCTTTCAATATCATCTTCAACATTAATTAAAACAGCTTTATCAGCACCCATTGCTAATGCAGTGCGAAGTTCTTTTTCACTGTCTTCATTGCCAATCGTAACAACTGTTACTTCACCGCCATGTGTATCGCGGATTTGAATCGCTTCTTCTACTGCATACTCATCGTATGGATTTATAATAAATTCAGCGCCATCTTCTTGAATAGCACCATTTGAAATCGTAATTTTTTCTTCAGTGTCAAATGTTCTTTTTAATAGTACATAAATATTCATCTTTAAACCCTCCTAGGAAATGTTAACTACATCTATTTTTTAAAATAGTAAACTACTTATTTATGAAACACAGGTTTTCTTTTTTCTAAAAATGCACTAATTCCTTCTTTTGCACCTTCAGATGTAAAAATATCTCCAAATAATCTAGATTCTTCTTCAACGCCCTCATGATATGAAGTCGTTCTTGTAGAAGATAGTAGCTGTAGTACATATTCAATTGATTGTTTACTTTTATGTGCAACTTTTAACGCTAATGAAGTTGTTTCTTCTAATAATTTTTCTTCAGGAACTACAATTGTAGCTAAACCATATTTACCAGCTTCAATACCAGAAATTGGTTCTGCTGTCGCCATCATTAATAAGGCTTTATCTCTCCCTACATATCTTGGTAATCGTTGTGTACCTGCAAACCCTGGAATAATACCTAAGTTTAATTCAGGTAACCCTAGCTTTGCATTCTCCGCTACTACTCGAATATGACAACTCATTGCAAATTCAAGTCCTCCACCTAAAGCAGCACCATGAATTGCGGCAATGATCGGTTTAGAATAATTTTCAACACGCTCAAATACTAGCTGGCCTTTCCTTGCAACTGCTGCTGCATCATCGGCGCTTTTAAATGAGGTAAATTCTTTAATATCAGCTCCTGCAGAAAAAAATCTGCCTTCACCATGGAATACTAGTACTCGTACATCATCATTTTTTTCTAATTCTTCTAGATGCTGTACCATTTCTGCAAAAACCACAGAAGACATTGCATTTGCTGGTGGATTTTGAATTGTTAAAAATGCAACACCATTCGATACTGAACATTGAAGTAAGCCCACAACTTTTCCTCCCTATTGTCCTAAAGTACTAGAACGTTCTTTTTGATATCCGCATCCTCTTATTAACAATTGGTGAACCTTTTCGGCATTTGCCTCCAAATCCTGCTTCTGGCCAGTCATTACCCAATGAGTCATAACTTCATCTATCGTGCCAAAAATCATTTTTCTAGCCATTCGAATATCTAAATTTTCATCAAACAAGCCTTCTTTAACACCTTCTATTAAGATCGAATCAATAATGTGTAAATACTCTTTAAGTACTTCATTAATTTTCACACGAAGATCAAGATTTGTTTGTCTTACTTCTAATTGCATGACGATGGCTAAATTTAAATCATTCGACATTTCACGAAAATGCGTTTTCACCAACGTTAATAACTTCGATACTGCGTCGCGATTACCTGCAATTTCTTCACGAATTTTTTCAGCAAAGACACCCATCTTTTCTTCAAACAATGTAATTAAAATTGATTCTTTATTTTTAAAATATAAATAGATTGTTCCGTCAGCTACTCCTGCTTTTTTCGCAATCTTAGAAACTTGTGCTTGATGGTACCCGTTTTCAGCAATTACCACTACAGCAGCATCTATTATTTGTTTAAATTTTGGTTTATCTCTTTTCATTTTGTTTACTCCTTTGTACAGTGAATGAATAATCATTCATATTTTCATAATACTAACTTATCAGAAAATTGTCAATTATCCTTTAATAATTTTTATCATTTATTTGACTGAAGATTACCCATCTGTTTACCTTCAAATCTTAACTAAATTCTAAAAATTCCCATACAAATAGTTTATCATTTTTTCTCAGACAAATTCGTCTAAATTCATTATTCTTGAAACATCGAAAACCTATTCTGTTTTAATTTAATTAAGAATTTAATGAAAGGCAATCAGTTTGCTCTATCTAAGTACTGGGCAATTTTTCTCCCAACCGGTCCTTCATTTTTAATTAGACCCGCGAAACATAAAAAAGTATGTAGTCAAAGTATTTGATAACAGTTAGAGGGATGTAAGGTCTACATCCCTTTATCATCATTTAAGACAGCTTCTCTTCATTGTTTTCTTTAGCATTTCTTTGTTTTTCTTCTTCAACTAATTGTCTTCTTAAAATCTTTCCAATTGCAGTCTTTGGAAGCTCTTTTCTAAATTCATATTGTCTTGGAACTTTATATGCAGCCAAATATTTACGCGAAAATTCATCTAACTCACTTTCTGTAACTGTCTTACCCTCTTTTAAAACAATAAATGCTTTAACAGTCTCACCTCGGTATGGGTCTGGGACGCCAATTACAACAGTTTCTTGGACTGCTTCATGTTCGTATAATACTTCTTCCACATCTCTTGGATAAACATTAAATCCACCTGCAATAATCATGTCTTTTTTGCGATCAACAATATAGAAAAAACCATCTTCATCCATATAGCCTAAATCGCCAGTATATAACCATCCGTCTTTTAATGTTGCAGCCGTTTCCTCTGGTCTATTCCAATACCCCTTCATTACTTGAGGACCTGAAACAATTAATTCACCAATTTCTCGAACAGGTAATTCTTCACCTGTTTCCATAGAAACGATTTTAGCATCAGTGCTTGGCCAAGGAACTCCAATACTTCCTGAAACTCGTCTATCCCATAAAAAATTACTATGAGTAACTGGAGAAGCTTCTGATAATCCATAACCTTCTACGAGTTTTCCACCAGTAACTTTTTCAAATTGTTCCTGAACTTCTACAGGTAATGCTGACGACCCACTTAAACATGAATGGATACATGAAATATCAGATTTTGATAGATCAGGATGATTTAATAATGCAATATACATTGTAGGTGCACCTGGAAACAATGTTGGACGATATTTCTTAATTGCTTCTAACATGAGTGATGCGTCGAACCTTGGTATAATAATCATTTCATATGCACACATAATTGATAAATTCATACAAGCTGTCATACCGTAAACGTGGAAAAATGGTAATACAGTAAGGATTTTTTCTTCCCCTTTACGACTCTTATATAACCACTTTTCTGACATTAACGTGTTTGAGGCTAAGTTTTTATGCGTTAACATAACACCTTTTGGAAAACCAGTCGTACCACCTGTATATTGAAGAATTGCTACATCATCTACACTACTATTTGTTAGCTCTATTTCGACAGGTGCAGAGATTTTCATAATATAATTAAATTGATGGATTGATGGATCCTTTGGCATTTCAGGTGCTTTTGGTTGCTTTGAAAGTGGGTATAATACTTTTTTTATGATTGGTAAATAATCTCTAACTGAGGTTACAAAGATGTGTTTAAGTTTCGTATTATTTTTGACTGAATGGACTCTATTAATCAATAAATCTAAGCAAATGATAGCTGTAGCACCACTGTCATTCATTTGATATTCAAGTTCACGTTCAGTATAAAGTGGATTCGTTTGTACAATAATGGCATCTGCGAACAGAATTCCGTAATATGCAATTACCGCCTGTGGACTATTTGGTAGCATAATTGCGACCCGATCACCTTTTTTAATTCCTAAGTTCCTCAAATAATTAGCGAATCTAAGAGATTGAACATAAATTTCTTTAAATGTCATCTCTTTCCCAAGGAAGTTAAGCGCTTTCTTATTTGGGTATTCAGTGGCTGTCTTTTTTAAATATATAGGAAGAAGTTCAAAATCATTTTCTAATGTAGTAGGTATCTGCTCTGGATATTGACTCACCCAAGGTTTTGCTTTTAGTTCCTCCATACCATTCACCACCAGTATTTTATAGTAGGTTCATACTAAAATTAGTATATGATACTTATTATCCCTATACAATCAAAATATTAAGAAAATTTAATCTTTTCTACCCTACCTAATTAGTTTATTCAAATAAAAAACAGGCTCCTATACGATTTCACTAATCAATTGATTATTATCATATGTAAAATGTTTAGGTAAATCTGTACGATTAATGATTAATCCAAAATTGTATTGTTCTACATTATCAACTTTGATCGCTTTAATGTTTACATCTGTATTAAAAGATTGTACAAGTTTACTAATAAAAGAATATTGTGAATCAATATCAGTGGTAGCTAAATGAAAAATGCCACTCAAATCATTTTCAATAATAGAACGGATTTGTTTAGCGATTCTCTGATCTGATGCGTGGTTTAAATAAATGTTTTCGTATGCTTCTACTTCAAGTTGATTTGCAATTTTATCCTTGATTTCATTTAATCTAGGTGAATTTTTCCCCCAAACCATTGGTAATCTCATAATTACACCCTGCTGACCTAACTCGCTTTGTATTAATTTTTCACATTGAATTTTAAATTGACCATAATCTGATGTAGCTATAGGCGTGTCATCTTCTGCATGATGCTTTGTTATGTCCCCATCAAACACATTTGTCGTGGAACAAAATAATAGCTTTGTTTTTGTGGATTTTATTTTTTGAATGATTTGATTGTGTACTTCTAACTGTATGTCAAATTCGCCTCTTAAGCATGAAATAATAATATGAGGGTTAATTTCAGCAATCCAATCTAATATTCTCTTACTATCTGTAATATTCCATTGAAGCTGATGGTCATCTTTCATGCCTAATTTTGTTTGATAATATGTACCATAAACATCAAAAGTAGACGATAGTTCCGCCAATAGTGCCTTCCCTACTAAGCCGCTTGCTCCTAAAACTAATATTTTCATTCTTCTCTCCCCTTTTTACAAATTATTTTATTAACATATGTTATATTGAATGTAACACAAAATATCTAACTATTAAAAAAATAATTTGAATTGTAGATTACAAGCTTTTCATTTGTAAAGGAGTGCAAACCACATGAAAACGAAAGTTCTATTAAATAACCGAATTGTCGATTTAAAATCAGCAAATGTAAATATTTTAGATCGTGGTTATCAGTTTGGTGATGGTGTTTATGAAGTAGTTCGTTTTTACGACAATGCTTATTTTGAATTAGAAGCTCATTTAATCCGCTTGAAAGAGAGCTGTGAAAAAATCAATATACCTTTCAAAATGCATTTAAAGAAGCTTGAAAGTGATTTAGTCTATTTAATGAACACATGTGATTACAGTACAGGTTATGTATATATACAGATTACTCGAGGTGTAATGGACAGAAATCATATATACCGAGACCAACCTGATTTAAAACCTCAATTAGTTGCTTATACCGTTAAGGAAGAAAAGCGCCCATTAAAACTAATGGAACAAGGAATTACAGCCTATGTTACAGACGATATAAGATGGTTACTTTGTGATATTAAAAGCTTAAACTTATTAGGTAGTGTCCTTGCTAAAAATAAAGCTCAAGAAAAAGGAGCAAAAGAAGCAGTATTGCATAGAGATGGAATCATCACAGAAGGCTCTTCTACAAATGTATTTATCGTAAAAGACGGAACTTTATATACTCATCCGGCAAACAACTTAATCTTAAATGGAATAACTAGAAGAGTCATCATAGATATTGCAAAAAAAGAAGGAATCCCAATTAAAGAAACAGCATTTTCAATAGATGAATTCCTACATGCCGATGAAGCATTTACATCTTCAACGACAGCAGAAATCATGCCAATCGTTTCAGTTTTACTTGATGAAAAAACATATGCTTTAGGGACTGGAAAACGTGGTGTGATCACTCTAAAAATCCAAGACGCATATTCAGGTTTAATTGACAAGATTCCTCAAAATCAATCAACATTATGAAAATAAACGACTGTCTTTTACTAGACAGTCGTTTTTATGTGGAAGTTACGGAATAGCTAATACACTAAATACTTTCTATAAAAAATACTCCTCATTATATTGTGGATGCTTGCCACAAAATGAGGAGTATCTAATCAGTCTATTAACTTACATTATTGTCTTTTTAAAAGACGAGCAACGTCTTTCCATTTCACTTTGTCGCTATAATACATTACTCCGTTTACATAAATGCGGCTCGCGATTTTCGTCAAAATGAAGACTGTGATGATTAAGATTAAAATACTTGCACTGACTTCAATAAAATTCATTTCACCTGATACAAATCGAGAAAATGCAACAAGTGGTGCAAAGAATGGAATGTATGAACTGATTTGTACAAAAGTACCATTCGGATTTACTAATGCATTAATACTGATGAAGAATGCACCAATTAGTAAAAATGTAACTGGCATCAAGACTGTTTGAAGTTCTTCCGTTCTAGATACAACAGATCCAATTGCAGCATACAGTAAACCATAAATTAAATAACCCAGTAAGAAATACACAATGAACGCTATGATCGTCGTTATGTTTAGAGAGTCTAAATCAATCTCCATTCCAAACAGAGATAAATTATCAAGATTTACGAACCCTACAAGATACGCAAATAAGAAACCTAATCCTATTACAACTAATTGAACAAATGCTACGCAAAATACAGCAAATACTCTTGCATATAAAGTCATCACTGGATTTACCTTAGGAAGTAGTACCTCCATTACTCTTGATGATTTTTCTGCAACGATTCCAGTCGCAATTGAATTACCATACACGATTAAAAATAGATATAATAAAAATCCGAAAAAGTACGCTATTCCAAATGTAGCCATAGGGTCTTTCAGTACTTCTTCATTTACTTCAACATTTTGTAATAATTTTGTAGCTGCATCTAAAGATAGTTTAAGATCTTGAGAGGTTTTATTTAAGTAATTTTGCTGCATTGTACTACTAATGATTGAAAGAACTTCATTATTAGCAAAATTCTTATATGTATAATTGATAACAGGAACATTATTCTTTTCAGAAATAACAATTAATCCGTCTTTTGATTCATCATTAACTTCCTTTTTTACTTCTTCAAGCTTTGATGAATTAACTTGTTTTAATGTAGCTGTTTTTAGTGACTGGTTTAATACTGTTTCATCTATTGAGTATTGTGTTGACTCATTTATGATCACAATTTTATCTTTTTCTTCATTTTCTTCTGAGGATGCCATATATTTTTGTAAACCAAGCATTCCGACGACTAGTGCAAACAGAATTGCACTCATAATGAGTGTTGCTTTTGCAAATAGCCCTTCACGTAAATGAAAGAAAAAGACAGTTTTAAATTTATTCATTTATCTCGCCCTCTCAATAAAGATATCGTTTAGTGTCGGCTCTAATAATTGAAACTTACGAATTGAACCTGTTTCAGACTTAATTAGATTTAAAATCGTAAATGCTTCTTCTTCAGTTTTTACTTTTACGTAGATTCCTTGTTGTTTTCTCTCAAATTCAATTTGATTTGTATTTAATACTGATATAATTGGTTCTGTATCCTCAACTATTAAATTACGATATCCGTACTCTTCTTTTAATTTATTTAAGTTACCTTCTGCTACGACATCACCATTTTTTAAAATACAAACATATTCACAGAATGCTTCAACTTGATCCATACGATGGCTAGATAATACAATTGTCTTCCCTTTATTAATTTCTTCAGTGATAATAGAGGCCATTAATTCAGCATTAACAGGATCTAACCCACTAAATGGTTCATCTAAAATAATCAATTCAGGATTATGTAGTAATGTAACGATTAATTGAATTTTTTGCTGATTACCTTTTGAAAGCTCACCTGCTTTTTTATTACGATAATGTGGAATTTCTAAACGTTCTAACCAATAAGTGATCGCTTCATCAACTTCTTTTTGCGACATCCCTTCTAATTTACCAAAATATCTTAGTTGATCGACTACCTTACTTTTTGTATATAAACCTCTTTCTTCTGGTAAATAACCAATTCTTACTTTTGAAGAATGGAATGTTGTACCATTCCAAGTCATTTCACCGCTTGTTGGCGTTAGTAATCCTAAAAGCATTTTAATCGTAGTCGTTTTACCAGCACCATTTCTTCCTAATAAACCTAGTACTCTACCTGTTGGCAAGTTTAATGACAATTGATTAACTGCATTTGTCTCACCAAACGATTTAGACAGTTGTTTTACTTCTAATGTCATACATTTTCCTCCCTTACGTTCGACTTCATTTTTTGTTTCTATTTATCTATGAATATTGTACATATTAAGCATACCTTTAATCCTTTTTTAATAAAAGGAAAAATATGTAAAAATAGTGAAAGAATTTTGAAACATTTATGTTCTTATTTCTAAAACAATATAGAAAATTCCTCTATCTCAATAGCATATGCATTAGGTATTTTGAAATATATTCATTTTAAATACTTTTGATAAAATGAACATATAAATACTTAAAAGGTGGGAATTTCTGAACGGAAATGAAATTCAAGAAGGGATAAAGGATTATGATAAAACTAGAGGCTGGTCAGATTTAGATATATTTATTTAAATACAGAGTGAATCTCTTTGTTTAAGTACTTTGTATACAACTGACACTACATCAATATAGAAGTAGTGTCTAAAATTATTGCCATTCGTGTTCTAAAATACTGTATAAAAGAGAATCACGCCAGCCATCTTTTAATAATAGGTCTTGTCTCATTCTTCCTTCTAAGGTCATCCCTATTTTTTCTAATACCTTTGAAGACCCAATATTTCTTGGATCGCATGTTGCATAGATCCGATGCATGTTTAGTTGAGTAAAACTATAATTAATCATCAGCTTTGCAGCTTCAGTTGCAAAACCTTGCCCCCAGTATGCTGGATGAATAATATATCCCACTTCGCTTATTCTATTGTTTTCATCTCGAATATTTAATTCGATGACCCCAATCAGCTTTTCTGTTTGTTTCACGATTATCGCAAATACAAATCTTTTTCTAGGACTTTTTTTCAAATCTACTACTGCCTCTTTAACAAATGTTTGAGATTCCGTAATTGTATTTGGTCCCCAAGGTTGATATTTACAAACAATTGCTTTGGAAGCATATTGATGAACTTCATACCAATCGTTTTCATTCACATCGCGTAATAAGACTCTATCTCCATTTATCATCATAAGCCCCCTATTAGCCATGTCCCTCTCATTAAGGAGGTGGCTAGTCCTACCTATCCTATACCTAATTTTTCTGTTATCAGATAGAAAAAAAGGAAAAACTACGAAGAATGTCTCGTTGTTTTTTCCTTTTATCGTATATTAATATGAAATACTTCCTGAAATTAATAAACCAACAGTTACACTTAATGTAAATAATAAGATTGCCACAGCAATATTTCCTTCTTCAACTTTTTTAGCAAAAGAGATTTTTGGAAATAAAAGAAATTCTGCAATCCAATATGTAATCATTTGTGCAATCACTCCGATAAAACTCCAAATAACGAAATCACTAATATCAACAGAGTATTTTGCAGCTGACATAATGACAATTGCTAAACCGACTAGCTTACCAGCTAACTTTAGTGCAACAGCAATATTTCCATCTTCTAAAATTAATTTTTGTTCATTCATTTTAGTTGTAAAAGTAAATGCTAAAAATCCGATAAATAAAATTAACAGTCCTGATCCTAAATAAAGTAATGTACTTACTATACTTTCCATTAAAATTCTCATCTCCCAATTGATTATATTTATTTCTCTTTTGTCTCATCAATCATCCCTACCGGTAAGAAACAGCTTTCATTACCTGTGATGATATTTCCTGCTCTGATCCCAATGGCACCATACTTTTCTTTTATTAAAAAGCTACCTACTAAAATATGCAATTCTAATAGTCCTTCAGGCGTCATGACCTTTTTCTTAGGTAATGGTGAAAATTCTTGATAGACCATAACTTGATCGCGATAAGTGTTGTGTTGACTATGTTGATTATTTTCACCATCAATTATTTTAATTGTATCCCCTTCCCGACCAAACGCGGGTTTCTCTACATAAGCAATATGATGCTCAATAAAATAATCTGGCTCTAAGTAAGTCGGTAAAAAATATTTTTCAATCATGTCATGTTCATCTTCAGTAAACACATCAGAATTGTCGACATGTAAATTCCATATAAGTGCTTGAACCGCTTTGGATTGAAGTAAAAATGCAGAAATAGGATTGAACATAATTAACTTGCCAGTTTCAACAAGCTCTAGTAACGCTAGACCAATCATCGTTCCATCTACTGATTTATCAAGTTCCATATGCTCAATCGGATATGTTTGACGATAAAGAATATGGATTCTTTCACCACTTGGAGTATATAGACCATCATCCTCAATAATTTGTAAACGATCTAAACTGATTAGTTGGCTTTCACCTTCATAAAGCGATTGAATGTACTTTGCTGTTTTCCAATCTTCCTCATGATCACCATGCGCTGTAAAAACAATGATGGGATTTTCAAGTCCTTTAATCGAATTATTTATCACTTGATTTATCACTTGAGATAACTGTAATTCACTTTCACTGTTCGGATCATTTACTTTAAAATAATCCGCTACAAATCCGTTAACATGATGCGTTTCCATAATAAATGTAGGTGTATCACTATTACATTCATAATGCTTCCAACCATTTTCTGTTTGAACAAGATCAATCCTTCTGATAATCCCTTCACTTAAAATAGCCTTATGGCGTAAGTAAGGAATAACCTGCTTTGAATAACCGAGCATATAAAATACATCATCCGGAAGCTGTCTAATTAAGCGAGCTGTTTTATCATAAATGCTCCCAATTTGCTCAGTAATCATATGAATCTCATCTACTTCTTCTTTTGTAAACTTGTATATATCAAGAAGAGCATAGTAGGAGCTTTGTAAATCTGCCCAAAAATCTGGTAATTTTTGAAACAATTCATTACGAAGTCGCTGATGCTTTATTAAGTCTGAATTGTCCATCCTTATCCACCAAAGCCTCCAGATGAGCCTTTACCAAAACCGCTTTTAGATGAAGTTCCTCCACCTGCAAAGCTGCTAGAAGATTTATAACTTTTATATGAACTACTACCATGCAATAATTTTTTCGACTTATAAAATGTTCCACCATGATAATAACTGCGATAGTAAGAACTATCATTATCATCACAAACCCAAACACCTTCGTCATCATCAAATTCCCAATCACGGCAATTCTCATCTTGCGGCCTGTCAGGTATATTCATAGTTTGTGTAGAACCACAGCCGGCTAACGTACTTGCAGCTAGACCTCCAGTTAGTGCAATACTAACTTTTTTCATTAATATTGATGTTTTAGACATACGGATCTCCTCTTCGTGAAATAATCATTCTCCCTTATACTAAACTATCTATACGCTCAAAGTATATAAAATATATAATTAATTTTAACGAAATCTTAATTTTTATCGAAAGTAAAAATTATCCTCCAAATCCACCAGATACACCACTTCCAAATCCACTTTTTTTGGTTGAAGATGAAGTTCCTGTTCCACTTACAATGCCAGCTGATTTATATTCCTTAAATTGATTGTTACGATTTAACATATTTTTAGTCGCAAAGTACGTACCCATAAAGAAATAATTCCCGTAATACGAACTAGATGAATCATTACACATCCATACATTCTCTTCTTCGTCTAATGTCCAATCAACACAATTCTCGTCATAAGGCATTTCTTCGGGTGAATATGAATCATCTTCATAGCTTTCATCTTCATAAACGCCTTCATCATAGACTTCTTCTTCGTAAACATCCTCTTCATAGACCTCATCATCATAAACTTCCTCTTCATAAGAGTCAGTTGATTGTTCAGTTTCACCAATCGATTCACTAGACTCATAGTAAACTTCTTCAGTTGGTTCAAATGATGGTTGAGATCCACAGCCTGTTAACGTACTAACGACGATTCCACCTGTAAGCGCAATACTAACTTTTTTCATTAATTCTTTTGTTTTTGACATGTTGTTCTCCTGTTCAAAAAAATAATTTCATATTCTTATATCCTAAACTGTGTTATATCTTATGTATATACAAAGTATGAAGGAGTTTGAACAATGTTTAAAACAAACAATCTATTTGTTCTTGAATATCGCTTACTTGATGGTGATTTTACACGCCCGATTTATCACTTTCCATTTTTATCAAAAGTCCAAATCTTTACAAGAAGACAATGCGATTACTTTATTCTAAATGGTTTTGTGTATGAAAATAAGGGTTCCTACCATGAAGATGATCGATATGTAATTGAAGTCATAGAATCTGAATTAGAAAATACGCCATATTATCATTTAAAAAGACCTTTAGGTATTGAAATTAGAGATGTTCATTCATTTGATGAAATTCACTTTTATGAAAGTGGAGATGAACTAGATTTATTTTCTTGGCTACAATCAACTTATATTACAATCAATGGTAAAGTTTATGAACAAACTTCAAACGAGGTAGACCAAGACCGAGATACTTATGTAATGTATGTGAAACCATTTATTGAAGAAGTGGAATAACAAAATAAGTGCACACAAAAAAGGAGCAACCATTTTATATTGGTAGCTCCTTTACTTATTGTAGGTATTGTTCAAGCTTGATTAAATCCCTACATTGTATCCCATTTTCCCAAATTTCTTCTTCATAGTTTTGCACAAAAAAGTCAATAATCGTGTCAACTATTTGGAAACCACAATTTTGATATAACGATAATTGATAGATACTCGAATTACCCGTACAAATCACAAGCCTCTCATAACCAAGTATTTTTGATGTTGAAATAGCAAACTGAAGGAACTTCCTTCCATACCCTTTTCCCTGATATTTTGGGTCAACTGCGATGTTCTTAATTTCCATTTCCTTCAGACTGTTTTCAACTAATACAATGATCCCTACAATTTTTCGATTCACCAATATTACATAGGCTTTACCTTTTTTTAAATAACTTTTCACCATTTCTTTTGATGGATCAGCCAATAATAACAGTTTCCAATGTTCATCCGTTACATTTTTTATTTCAGAAAAATTGATCATCACATCATACCTACTTTATTTATTTTCTTTCAATCTTGCTTTTAAATAGTTAATCGTATCATTTGTAGATGCTTGAATTGGCAGATTTGTAAATCCATGATTACCATGCTCTAAAGCGATTAAAGTGACCATCTTTGGGTTTTTGCGCGCAAATTCCTCTGATTGACTAAATGGTACAAGTGTATCTCCCGTCCCGTGAACGATAAAGATTGGTATTTTTGCATGTTTCACATATTGAATTGGACTCATCCTATTATATTCATCGGCCATTTGTCCCGCTGTACTATTCATAAATCTTTCAACAATCTCTGTACTTCTTGAAGAAGGTGATTGATTCATCGTTGTTAAATCAGAAATTGGATACCATGCAATTATATAGTTAAGCTTTGGTTGTATATCAGCTTTGAGCCCAGTTAATAACGCCAAATGACCACCTGCTGAAGCTCCCGCTAAACCAATTCGTGACCGATCAATCCCTAACTTTTTTGCATTTTTATAAACAAAGTTAATAGCTGTTTCTACATCACGGACAGGATCATTATAAGAATAATCCTTCGTTGAATAGAGCGTATAATCAATACTAATAGCACTATAGCCTTCTTTTACTATTTCTTCAAAAACAGTTTTCCATCTTTTATTTAATTCCTTACTACCATGCTTCCATGAACCGCCATGAACAAAAATCAATGCAGGTGTTGGACCACGATGATTGATTGACTTGTATAAATCAAAGGTTTGAGGAAGTCGGGCAGGTTCTGTATAGAGAATATCTTTTTGCACTATATATTCTATTTGTTTTTTTGGATGTTTCGTTGATTCATCTTGTAACAATCTGATACAAGCGAAAGTGATCGCAAAGATGATGACAAAAATTGTAGCTTTCTTCAAACTTCCCTTCACCCTTCTCCTTTTTCTTAAAGGTTCTATTTTGAGAAAAAATCCACAAAAACCTCGGCTTATCTATGGTACGTTCAAGAACCCAGAGTGAACGACTCAGCAACTAAGGTTTGTTTATTTACTTAACATGACATTGCATTTTACCAATTTAATCATAAGGTCTTTTATAAAATATTAATAAAAAGAGGCTAACTCAACCATGCCTTAATCAGTATATTATGTAGATCATTTAAATAATCACCTACATAATACATTGAGAAAACATCATTAAGCAAACCTCACTGTTTATTTATTTAATTACCGTTAGATATAAAATTCCCACTAGTAGAAATATCCCACATACAACAAATAATATTTTCGCCAACTTTTCCATCTTTGATCCCCTTTTAAATCTGAATAAATCTTGTGTTTATTTTAAGTCTACTACAGTTACTCCGATACCGCCTTCAGAAGCAGCACCATAACGATAGGATTTTACGGATCGATGATTTTTTAAATAGTCTTGTACACCTTGTCTTAATGCACCTGTACCTTTTCCATGAATAATATTAATTCGTGGATAACCAGCTAATAATGCATCGTCAATATACTTTTCTACACGGATTAGTGCGTCTTCATAACGTTCGCCTCTTAAATCCAATTCAAGATTCACGTGAAAATCTTTTCCTTTAACAGCTGTAACTGTACGTTCTTTAACAACCTTTGGCGCACTGACGAACTCAATATCACTTTCTTTTACTTTCATTTTAATGATACCAAGTTGAACTTGCCACTCACCTTCACTGATTTGATCTAGCAGTGTACCTTTTTGATTAAAGCTGATTACTTTTACTTCGTCACCTTCACGAAGTTTTCTTTGTTTTTTCGGTGCAACTTGTGGGACAGATTTCTTAGGAGCATATGGAATTGCACCTTCTAATCTAGTTCTAGCTTGAATTAACTCATGATCCTTAATTGAAGATAATTCAAGGTTTTTAAGTTCTCTAAGTTCTTTTATAATATCTTCCGCTTCTTGTTGAGCAGTTCTTATTCTCTTTTTCGCTTCTTCCTGTGCTTCACGATATAAATCATCACGATGCTCATAGAAATCCATCATTTGCTTTTGTAAATCTTTGAAAATACGTTCCGATTCTTTACGGTAGTCTTCCGCTTCTTTCCACTCGGATTCTGCACCTTTTCGACTCGTTTCTAATGATGCAATCATATTTTCAACTTCATTACTTTCTTCACTTACATGGTTTCTAGCTTTATCAATTACATGATTAGATAACCCTAACCTTCTTGAAATTTCAAATGCATTACTTCTACCAGGAACACCGATTAATAAACGATAAGTAGGACTTAAAGTTTCAACATCAAATTCTACACTTGCATTCATTACATGTTCTCGATTATAACTATAGGCTTTTAGTTCAGGATAGTGTGTAGTTGCAACAACTCTTGCCTCATAATCGCTTACTTCATCAAGAATTGAAATTGCTAATGCAGCCCCTTCTTGAGGATCAGTTCCAGCTCCAAGTTCATCAAATAAAACTAGGCTATTATGATTCACATGCTTTAAAATATCAACAATATTTACCATATGGGATGAGAATGTACTCAAGCTTTGCTCAATTGATTGTTCATCACCAATATCAGCAAATACCTGCTCAAATACGCAAATCTCTGAACCATCAAGAGTTGGAATTTGTAAACCGGACTGTGCCATCAATACGCAAATACCAATTGTTTTTAAAGTGACTGTCTTACCACCTGTATTTGGTCCTGTTATAACAATTGTTGTAAAATCCTTACCTAATTCAATATCATTGGCTACGACAACATCTCTTGGAATTAGTGGATGACGTGCTTTTTTCAATTTAAAATATCTATCATTATTTAAAATTGGTTTACTAGCCTTTATGTGGTGCGAGTAATTCGCTTTTGCAAATAAAAAGTCCATTTCTGATAAAATTTCAACATTTTGTAAAAGATCTGATGAAGCTTCTGCAACTTCACCTGTAAGCTGCATTAAGATTTTTTCAATCTCTTGCTCTTCTTTTACTTTCGCTTCTTGAAGACTATTATTTAATGTAACAACAGCTTGTGGCTCAATAAATAATGTTTGTCCAGATGATGACTGATCGTGAACGATTCCACCATAAACATGTCTATACTCTTGTTTAACTGGAATAACGAAACGATCGTTACGAATTGTCACAATCGAATCTGATAACATTTTTTGAGCATTATTTCCTCTAGTTAAACTTTCTAATTTTTCTCGAATACGACTTTCAGCAGTTCGAACTTGCTGGCGTATTAAACGTAGCGCGACACTTGCATCGTCTAACACTTCTCCATTATCACCAATCGCCGCTTTAATATTTTTATCAAGTTCTAATAACGGAATGATTTGATTACTTAATGATTCTAAATAAGGGATTTCTACTTCATTTTCTAATAAGTCCTCTATAAAACGAATCATTTGTCTACCAGCATACGTAACACCTGATATGGCAATTAATTCAGAAGGTGATAAAGTGCCACCAATTTCAGCTCTTTTTACTTGCATTCTGATGTCAGATAATCCACCAAGTGGTACATTTCCACGTAATCGAATAACTTTTACTGCCTCATCCGTTGATTCATGTAATTCCACAACTTCCTCGTAATCAGTACTTGGCATTAAATTTCGAATTCGTTCCTTACCAAGTGACGAAGATGCGTGTTTTAATAATTGTTCTTTTATTTTATCGTACTCTAATACTCGTAATGTTCGTTGCATAAGGTAACCTCCTTACATACGATTACGTTTTCCTTCGATTAAACGCAATAGTTCATGTAATTCAAATGTATTTACTATATTATCTTTTTTCAACCAAGCTTTTTTGGCTGCGCTTACCCCAATCGTCATATGATCTAGCATATCGATGTTATGGGCATCTGTATTAATAGAGATATTAACGCCAGCTTCCCTGGCCATCATTAACATGTCTTTATTTAAATCCAAGCGATTTGGATTTGCATTTAATTCCAAAATAGTGCCTGTTTCTTTTGCTACCGATATTAATTCTTCAGCATTCACCTTATATCCAGCTCTTCTGCCAATCTTTCTACCAGTTGGATGCCCAATCATACTAACATACGGATTTCTCATCGCATTTTTTAATCGCATCATGATTGTTTCTTCATCTTGAGTAAAACTTGAGTGAATGGAAGCTATGACAAAGTCCATTGAGCGCAACACATCATCCTCGTAATCTAAAGATCCGTCAGGTAAAATGTCCATTTCAACTCCATGAAGAATGGTAAAATCAGTATATTTTTCATTTAAACGCTGAATCTCTTCCTTTTGTTTCCATAGGCGCTCAGGTGTTAATCCATTAGCAACTTTTAAATATTGTGAGTGGTCAGTAATTGCGATATATTTATAGCCTTTTGCTCTACAAGCATCAGCCATTTCCTCAATTGAAAAACCACCGTCACTCCAAGTAGAGTGCATATGAATATCTGTTTTTATATCTTCTAATTTAATTAAAGGATAGTCTTTTGTGAAATTTGCAACCTCTTTACCATCTTCTCTAATTTCTGGTGGAAAACACGGTAAATTAAAGTGAGCGTAGAAGTCTTCTTCATTCTCGAATGTCAAAACTTCTCCAGTGTTTACGTCTTCAACACCATACTCACTTATTTTTTCATCACGCTCTTTTGCCAATTGGCGCATTGCAACATTATGATCCTTTGAACCAGTAAAATGGTGTAAAGTTGTAGCAAACTCTTTCGGTTGAATGATTCGAAAATCAACTGAAATTTCATATTCAACGCCTTTTAAGACAAGTGAAACTTTTGTATCACCAGCCGCAATGACGCGAACAATTTCTGGCATCGATAATAATTGTTCTCTTACGTTTTCTGGATGATTTGAAGCAATAATGAAATCCAAGTCTTTTACCGTCTCACGAACTCTTCGTAAACTACCGGCACGAGAGAATTTGTCAACATCGTTCATCTTTGATAAGAATGCTTCAATTTTATCTGCAATTGGTAAAACGTCTGCTAGAGGCAATCTTTCAGGTTGTTTTCCAAACTCTTCAATAGAGTCTAAAATATTTTTTTCCGTTTTCTTCCCAAAGCCAGCAAGATCTTGTAGCTTTCCATTAATACAAGCTTCTTTTAATTGCTCCATGCTTTCGATCTTTAACGTTTGATAAAGCTTGGCTACTTTTTTCCCACCTAATCCTGGTAGTTTTAATAATGGTAATAATGTTTTTGGAAGTGATTCTTGTAGCTCTTCTAATACTGTGCTTTTCCCAGTTTTGATGTACTCTTCTATAACAGCTGATGTCCCTTTTCCAATTCCTTTTATTGCTGTAAAATCATCTATTTGTTCCAAGCTTCTTTCATCTGTTTCTAAAGCATTTGCCGCTTTACGGAAAGCTGATATTTTAAAGGCATTTTCACCTTTTAATTCTAAATAAGTTGCAATTTGTTCTAATAACTTTATCAGTTCTTTTTTGTGCATCCCATTCACCTACTTATTTTTTTGGCCGTTCGTATCATTTGTTACTATTTTAGAATGCGTTAGTTATTTTTTAATCAATCTAAACTAACTTCATATATTTAATAAATCATCGTATTAGACATTCCATTCCAAAGTTCCATTAGTTGTGTAGAAACAAAAGGCGTATTTTGAACGATAAAATAAGCTATCTTTGAATTGTGTAGTAATGTATGTAGCGCTTCAATCGGTACAATGAGCGCAATAAAAAGTGCTAGTACTGAAAATAAATAGACTTCGATTAAGCCTAAAATTCCACCTAATAGTGAATTTACTTGTTTTAACAATGGTAATTGGAATACCCCATTTAATAATGAACCTAAGAAAGAGATCACTAAACGGGTTCCAATAAACAGTAATGCAAAAGCAACAATTTCATATATGAATTGTTCAAAATTAACAATTTGGTTACTAGTTATATTAATAGGAAATAATTTTTTCAGTGTGATAGCAGTCTGCTCGTAATAATGATAAGCTATGTATAGCGATAATAAAAAACCTAATAGTCTAATTAGACTACTAATAAACCCTCTTCTCCAGCCTGTAAATACGCCGAGTATTAATAATACAATCAAAATAATATCAATCATTGTTTTCCTTCTCACTTTTAGCTTCTTTAAGTAATGTTTCGAGTTGTTCCGCTCTTTCTCTTAATTTAACATAATCACTCACTATATTAACTGCTGTTAATACTGCTAATTTATTTGTATCCAAAAATGGATTTTTATGATTTATTTCTTTCATTTTTTCATCTACAATTGAGGCAACATGACGAATATGTTCTGTTGATTCGTCACCAGTAATTAAATATTGTTGCCCATAAATAGATACATTAAGTTTTTGTTTTGATGAAGAATTGGACAACTTCTTACCTCCATTCAGTTAAACATTCTAACTTAAACTATAACATGAACTGATGTGCAAGTGAAAGTTTTGGCAATATTACAAGATAAAGGAGAAATATATGGCAAACACTGTCCTTACAGTTTCAGGAGAAACTCTACTAAAGATGCAGGAGCATTACAAAAATGGTATTCAACCAAAAGTACCACAGGGTGGTGTTTTTTTAGCAAAATCTAATGGCTGTACAATTACAGCATATAAATCTGGAAAAGTTATGTTTCAAGGTTCAAATTGCGAGACAGAAATAAGTAAATGGGAAGGTAAGTCAGCTGTTCCAAAAGCGGCTAAAAAAATGCCTTCGAATCAACATAATTTACCTAGTAACTTTGCAAGCCTTTCTGTAATAGGAAGTGATGAAGTAGGTACTGGAGATTATTTTGGGCCAATGACAGTTGTAGCTTCCTTCGTAGAACCAAGTCAATTCGATTTATTAAAGGAGCTTGGGGTTAAAGATTCAAAAGAACTAAATGATGAAGAAATTTGTAAAATTGCTAAAGAAATAATTCATGTTGTCACTTATAGTCTTTTAGTTTTACACAATGAAAAATACAATGACATGCAAGAAAAAGGCTACAATATGAATAAATTAAAAGCCCTTCTACATAATCAGGCAATAAGAAATATCATTAGCAAGCTAGAAAATAAGCATTATGATGCAATATTAATCGATCAATTTACACCACCTAATTTATATTTTGGATACTTAAAAGGGACAAAAGAAGTGGTTCGAGACAAGGTTCAATTTGCAACAAAAGCAGAAGGCATCCATTTATCTGTTGCAGTTTCCTCTATTCTTGCACGTTATTCTTTTTTACAACAAATGGATCTCTTAAGTGAAAAAGCTGGCATGACATTACCTAAAGGTGCAGGAGCAAAGGTTGATCAAGCAGCTGCAAAATTCATACGTGCAAAAGGCTTTGAAGCTTTAAGAAGCTTTACAAAACTGCATTTCGCTAATACTGAAAAAGCATTGAAAATTGCTAAAAAATAGGCTCTGTTCAAAGCAACTTTTTATAACCTAAAACAAAAAAAGCTGTATTCTAAATGAAGATTTCACTTAGAATACAGCATCTACGATAAAGAAAATAAATCCTAATAAACTAGCAAGCTGTTTTTGCTTCTTATATCGAAGCGACGGTCTTGATAAAAAATATAAACAAATTAAGAATCCAAATGGGATTGGTAGCCAAAACAAGCGAAATGGTAATGAAGATACTACATAATATCCGATCATTTGAAACCCTAGATTATTTACATCTCTTTTAATTGCCTCTTTGTAAACGACTAATAAACCTAATAGTAATCCAACAAACAGTAGAAAAACAAACATCTTCCACCTCCAAGATTGTCCTACTATTAAACTATTCATATACTGCTTGTCTAAGGACACATAATGAAAAATGTTCATACATAGACATTACATAATTAAATAGATTTAGGAGTTGATACTTGGAATGATTACGAGTGAATTAGAAAGGCTTATTCAAACCATTTCACAAGATATTTTATCTTTACCTAATCCAGACTATAAACCAAATCCTTCAAAATGGTCTAAAAAAGAAATTCTTGGACATTTATGTGACTCAGCAACAATGAATCATAAAAGAATTATTGACAGACTTTATTCAAATGAAGATATAAAACTTGAACTTTACAAACAAAACCATTGGGTCGAATGTAACGATTATCAACATTGCTATATGATAGATGAAGTGTTATCACTTTGGATCGCCTTAAACCAACGAATTGTTAAAACAATGAAAAACATAACCCCCGAAAAATTAGCATTGCAATTTAACGTTAGTGAAAATGAGAAAGTCACGTTAGAATGGTTATATTCGGATTATGTAGAACACTTAAAGCATCATTTAAAACAAATATTTGATCAGAAATAAGGTGTAAAAATGAAATTTCAGATAAAGAAAAATCCTTTTCTAGTCGCACTCATCCTTTGTTTAGTCCCAATTATTCTTCTCGTTCCAATAGGTAGTTTTATTGAAGGTGAAGGGCAAATCATGAGCATCGTTATTTTTATTCTCATTTCACCAGTCATCATCATACTAAATTGGGCGTTATTTCATTCATACCATGAATTGTCCGATACTGAGTTTATTTCAATATTTGGCTATATAAAAATAAAGATTCCTTTTCATGAAATCAATAAAGTAGGATTTTCATTAAATCCTATTTCGTCGCCAGCTTGGACATTTAAACGTTTGAAAATCGAATATAAAAAATTTGAATTTGCATTATTATCACTCCCAAAGGAAGAAGTACTATTTTTAAGCGAGCTCCAAAAACGTTGTCCACAAGCGGAAATTAGAGATCGAAATGGTAATCTGTTTTCCGAATAAGATGATGATATCTAATTCAATAAAAAAGGGGCTGCCTCATAATAACGGGTTCTCTTCTAAGAGGGAAAACAATTTTTTACGGTAAGAATTGCTATATATTTCACAAAAATTAATACAATAAATAACATTAAGAGAGTATTGATATAGCAGTCAATGCTCTTTTTTTATTTGCTCTGTTAAAGAAGAATGTCGATTTCCATTCCAGGTACTTCGCTTTCCATGGGGCGTGACTTGAGCCTCCTCGGCAAGCCTGTAGCCTTGAGTGGAAATTAACGCAATCATTTTTTTAGTAAAATAATGTTACTTGACATATTAATTTAACTGCTTTTGTTTGAAAAAGTTTATATATCAACAAAAAAAATGACAACTAATTAACTCTCTAATTAGTTGTCATTTTCTCCTTACGAAGTGAACACTTTACAATATGGATAGGTTCTATTTTTAGTTATTGATATACTTCTCAAAAACATAACCAAAATCTTTAACTTTATATTGATCTCTTGATTTCATCAGCCACTCAAAAGCCGCTTCGTTAATTTCTTTAAAATTAGTTACAATGCTGTTTTCATTACTTGAAACACGACTAAGTGTTGTAGATGCTAATTCAATACTTTCCTTAGCAAAACCTAGTTTAATTTCGTTTTCATGACAAATCTCAGCAATCATTAATAATGCTTTATACAGGTCCTTTAACTCTTCAATATGTTTTTTATGTACATCAATCGAGAATTCTTTACCACCGATATTGAATTTAATTTCAACATCCAAATCAATTGTACCAGCAGTTTCTAAAACAACATGAGAAATTTTATAAGTATGATAATTATATCGATGAAGTGTACGTTTTTTACTGATGGCACTAGTTCCGTCTAAATGAATTAATGCTTTATTTGTGAAACAGTACTCATCTGTTTTTGATTTAATTAAAAAATAGATTTTCTCATCATCTTCATGCATTACGTAATCATCTGAATCGACCTTGTCATAGTTTTTAGGCTCAATGACACTACCTACATCACTTAAACCAAGCATATCTGCTGCAACTTTACCAAACATATAAATTCCTCCTCAAAAGGTAAGATTAGTGAATTTGGGAGAATGGTTTTTTTCTTCTCCGCTATCCTTACCTTATTACTTTATTTAGCTTCTAGACATAATAAGTATACATATTTATTTTTTAATAGTCTTTCATTATCTTTTATATTTGGGGAGATACTAACTGATTCCATCGAATCATTTCCTTCCACAAATGCTCCAAGTGCCATTTCTTTTCCTTTTACTATTTCATGTTTTCCTTCAATTTGATCAAAAAGTGACATATTAGTTTGGTTTGATTGTTTATATAATGATTGACCGGAACTATGCCCATTACCATTTGCAAAAATAATGCCCCATTCATATGTATTTTTCGTTTCAAGCTGAAGTTGATGTTTAAATGTAAGATAGTGAGTTTTTTCATCATCTTTTAGAATACCGATTGCGATACCACCGATTGTATGGACTAATTTACCATTAGAATACACTTTAATTTTTGCTTCCAATGATTGTATATCTGTTGAATCATCTAATTTCAATTTATAAATCGCTAATTTTTCTCTACTCTCCCCAAGCATATTTAGTGTATTCATTTCATCTTTGTTCATTTTATAACTTTCCACACTATTCTTTTTTTCTTGTATCTGCGGTAAATTTACGTCTTTATTGCAGCTTACTAAAAATATGACGACTAATATTAGATAAGTGATTTTCCTCACTTTTTCCCACCTCTATACTTTCATTTACTAAAATATGGTTATTCAAGAAAGATTTATGTATTCCTCTTTTCTTTTCTCGTGTTTTCATAAAGTCGCTTATGTTAATGAGTGATGACTGAATTTTCCTTCCTTCATCATGCGATCCCTTCTTTTCTGTTAGCACATTAATTTACCATTGAACACTTACCTAGTTGCAGACTATAATTAGTAAGTGACTGTTTAAATTACGTTCTAAATAGAACATTTTAATATAACGAAAAAAATAGAAAAGGTGTAGATCAATGAGTATATTAACTGTAAAAAACTTAAGCCATGGTTTTGGTGATCGCGCAATATTTAATGATGTATCATTCCGATTATTAAAGGGAGAACATATCGGTCTAATCGGTGCGAATGGTGAAGGTAAATCAACATTCATGAATATTGTAACAGGAAAACTTCAACCTGATGAAGGGAAAGTTGAATGGTCTAAAAAAGTGCGTGTTGGATATTTAGATCAACATGCTGTTTTACAACAAGGGATGACGATTCGCGATGTATTAAATAGTGCATTTCAATACATGTTTGATATGGAAAACGAAATTAATGAACTATATGTAAAAATGGCTGAGGCTACTCCAGAAGAAATGGAGAAAATGCTTGAAGACGTTGGAATTTTACAAGATACATTAACGAATAATGATTTCTATATTATCGATGCAAAAGTAGAAGAAATTGCTCGTGGTCTTGGTTTAGAAGATATTGGTCTTGAGCGAGATGTAAATGAATTATCTGGTGGTCAAAGAACAAAAGTTCTTCTTGCCAAACTTCTATTAGAAAAACCTGATATTTTGTTACTTGATGAGCCTACAAACTATCTAGATGAACAACATATAGGCTGGTTAAAACGCTATTTAAATGAGTATGAAAATGCATTCATCCTAATTTCACATGATATTCCATTCTTAAATAGTGTAATTAACCTAATTTATCATATGGAAAATCAAGAACTAAATCGTTATGTTGGAGATTACGATAATTTCATGGGCATTTATGAAATGAAAAAGTCTCAATTAGAATCAGCTTACAAACGTCAACAGCAAGAAATTTCCGAGCTGAAAGACTTTGTTGCTCGAAATAAAGCCCGTGTTTCAACTCGTAATATGGCAATGTCGCGCCAAAAGAAACTTGATAAAATGGACGTGATCGAGCTTGCAAGAGAAAAGCCAAAACCAGAGTTTGATTTCAAACCAGCTCGTACTTCTGGAAAACTAATATTTGAAGCTAAAAACCTTGTTATTGGTTATGACGAACCACTTTCACAGCCTTTAAACCTTCGAATGGAACGTGGTCAAAAAGTCGCTTTAGTTGGTGCGAATGGTATCGGTAAAACAACTTTAATGCGTAGTTTACTTGGTGATATTAAACCAATTTCAGGTGAAGTTGAACGAGGAGAATTCCTTCATATTGGATACTTTGAACAAGAAGTGAAAAGTGATAATAATAAAACATGTATTGATGAAGTTTGGGATGAGTTCCCTTCATTTACACAATACGAAGTTCGTGCAGCGCTTGCGAGATGTGGTTTAACAACAAAACATATCGAAAGTAAAGTAACTGTATTAAGTGGTGGAGAGAAAGCCAAAGTTCGTTTATGTAAATTAATGAATAATGAATCAAACTTACTTGTACTAGATGAGCCGACTAACCACTTAGACGTAGATGCAAAAGAAGAATTAAAACGAGCACTGAAAGAATATAAGGGTAGCATTTTAATTATCTGTCACGAACCAGAATTTTACGAAGGTTTAGTAACAGACGTATGGAATGGTGAAAATTGGACTACGAAAGTATTTTAATAATAGTCGCTAAGCAGAATTTCTTTTATTAAGATCAACATATAAAAAAGGGAGCAAATTAACGTAACATGTTAATTTGCTCCCTTTTATGTTTGAATTACAATAACATATGAAATGAATCAGTCTCTCTTTTTATTATGAAAGCGTAATATTTTGACCTAGTTTAGTCGTCCATTCCCTAGGATTTTTTCGTTTCTTAGAAACTTTTGGCATTGTATTAATATAACCGATATGAAGTGCGCCTAATATTTTTCTATTTACTGGGATCCCCATTTCTTTGTAAAATTGTTGATCAAATATATATGGATTTGTACGCCAAACCATACCTATATTTTTTTCCCAAGCGGCTAATTGTAAGTTTTGAACAAATGAACATGTTGCACCAATTGCTTCTAAATTCTTTTTTTCATTATCTGAATGATCTGTTGTTATAATCAAATGCATAGGCGTGTCTATAATATATGATTTAAAAAACTCAACAGATTTCTTTATTTTTTCAACAGTATATGTTTCAGTTAACTCCATTCTTTGATAACTATCTACGATTTTTGAAGCATAAAATTCTTTTTCATTTTCTTCTGAGATCATGACAAATTGCCAAGGCTCTTCTTTACTATGAAAAGGAGCATAAGATGCTACTTCCAAAAGGTCCATCAAAATCTCTTCAGAAATTGGATCTTTTTTTGTATCTCTAACGGTTCTTCTATTTTTGATTGTATCTAAAATTGTCATTTATTTGTAATCTCCTTAATTGGAATCAATTCATCTATTATTATAAATGTAATTGATAATCATTTTCAATAAAAACAAGTATTTATTAGTAAACTTTAAGATTCCTAATAAAAAAAAAAAGTATGAAAAGAAAATATTCTTTCCATACTTTTTTGATTACATTTCTTTTGGTGCACGAATACCCAATAATCTAAGTCCCTCTTCTAATACAATCGAAACAGCTTTGATCAGAGCTAATCGACTTACTAATTGATCGTCTTTAGTGAGGATATGTGTATTGCCATAATATTTATTGAACGCTTGAGCCAAATCAATTGTATATTTCGCAATAACTGACGGTTCATTTTGCTCGAAGCTACGTTTTACTTTGTCTGGAAAGGCTTGAATATTTTTTATGATGTCCCAACTATACTCATCATGTAAACCATCTTGATGATGGAAATCTGTTACATCCGCTTTTTCCAAGATTGAATTAGTTCTCACAATAGAATACTGGACATATGGTCCTGTTTCTCCTTCAAATTTTAACATTTGCTCTAGAGAAAACTCGAAATTATTCATTCGATCATTTTTTAAATCTTGGAAGATGATTGCTCCAACCCCTACCATTTTTGCAACTTCATCTTTATTTTTCAAATTAGGATTCTTGTCAGATATATTCTGATTGGCTAAACTGATTGCTTCTTCTATAACTTTTTCAAGTAAGACAATTTTCCCTTTTCGCGTTGACATTTTTTTACCGTTTTGAAGAATTAAACCAAATGGTACATGTTCCATATTCTTAGACCATTCATATCCCATCTTACTTAAAACAGTAAATACTTGTGTAAAATGTAAAGCCTGTTCTCCTCCAACGACATACACCGCTTTGTCAAAGTCATATGTTTCTTTACGGTAAAGTGCAGCTGCCAAATCTCGGGTTGCATATAAAGTAGCTCCATCCGATTTTCTAATTAGACAAGGAGGTAATTCTATTTCTGAAAGATCTACAACTTCAGCACCTTCTGATTCAACTAATAATTTTTTCTCTTCTAATAATGTAATGATTCGATCCATTTTATCATTATAAAAAGCTTCGCCATTAAAGCTATCAAAGCTAACACCTAATAAATCATACACCATCTTAAATTCTTTTAATGATTCTTCACGGAACCATTCCCATAATTCTTGTGCTTCTTCATTTTTCTCTTCTAATTTCTTAAACCAGCTTCTTGCTTCTTCTTCAAGCTGTGGTTCCTTCTCAACTTCTTCGTGAAATTTAATATATAGTGTTAGCAATTCTTTGATTGGGTTTAATTTTACTTTTTCTTCTACTCCCCAACGTTTATACGCAACAATCAATTTCCCAAACTGTGTTCCCCAATCTCCTAGATGATTGATTTTAATTGCGTTATAACCATTTTTTTGAGCAATGTTTCCAATTGCGTTTCCAATCATAGTTGAACGAATATGCCCCATTGAAAAAGGTTTAGCAATATTTGGTGAAGAACAATCAATCACAATTGTTTTTTCTTCATCAGTAACTTGATTTCCAAAATCTTTTCCTTTATTTAATACAGTTTCAATCATATGCTTACTGACAATTTTCTTATTTAAAAAGCAGTTTACATATGGTCCATTCGCTTCAACTTTTTCAAATAATTCATGTTGAATAAGAGGTGCAACTTCTTGTGCAATGCTAACTGGGGACTTTCTTAATGACTTTGCAAGCTGAAAACAAGGGAATGCTAAATCACCTTGATCTGCATAATGTGGTTTTTCAATCAGTGCATTGATTTCTATTTTATTTAATGCGCCATTTAATGCTTTTTCTAACTGTTCACTATACAATAATTCATAGTTCATCTTCTTTCATTCCTTTCTTCATTTAAATAGGATACAAAAAATAAATAAAGCCCCGCCTCTAAAAAAGAGACGGGGTTTAAGTTCCGCGGTACCACTCTAATTGTTCAAATTATATTGAACCAACTTTAAGTTTGTTAACGAGGTTTCATCCCCGGTAAATCCTACTATCATTTCGGATCTACTTCTCCAAAGTGCGCTTCATCTTATTCGTTTTATTAGGCTTCCACCATCCCTAACTCGCTTAAAAACTTTATAAGATTACTCTCTTTATCGTAAAATTTCCAATATTCCTTTTACATATTTAAACATATCCAAAACTGAATAACAACCTTCTGATGAAAAAATTTCAATAATTGGATGAACGTTTTATTGACAACCTTAATAACATAAATTTGAGGTGGAATTAATGAAAAAAGATTCAATTACTATCAGTCTTTGTATGATTGTAAAAAATGAAGAAAATGTACTTGAAAGATGTCTTTCATCCGTTTCTACTATTGTAGATGAAATCGTCATAATTGATACAGGTTCAACTGACCAAACGAAAGAAATAGCAAAAAAATTTACAAATTGCGTTTATGATTTTAAGTGGATCAATGATTTTTCCGCGGCTCGGAACTTTGCATTCTCTAAAGCTACTAAGGACTTTATTATGTGGTTAGATGCAGATGATGTGATTACAGAAGAGAATGTGGCAAAATTACTTGAGCTAAAGAAAACTTTAACGGGAGAAGTAGATGCGATTGCAATGAAGTATCATCTATCTTTTGATGAAGATGGAAATCCAACATTTAGCTCTGTTCGGAATCGAATCGTTAAACGTAAAAGGAATTTTAAATGGATTGGTTTCGTACATGAATATCTTGAAGTATATGGAAATATCATTCATTCAGATGCAGCCGTCATCCATCATAAGGATAAAGACTCATCTACACGAAACTTAAAAATTTATGAAGAAGCAATTGCTTCTGGTAAACCATTAAATCCAAGAGATAAATATTATTACGCAAATGAATGTTTAGATCATGGGAAATATGAAACGGCAATAGAATGGTATAACAAATTTTTAGATGAAGGCAAAGGCTGGTCTGAAGATAATATTCAAGCTTGCGGAAAAATGGCCGATTGTTATTTGAATTTAGGAGATATGGATTTAGCAACGAGTAGTTGTCTAAAATCATTCACTTACGATGGTCCTCGTGGAGAAAATTGCTGCAGATTAGGTTATATCTATCTTCAACAAAACGATTATCATCGTGCAATCTCATGGTATAAAATTGCTACATTAGTTGATATTCCAAAACAAAGCCCTTTTATTAATACTGCGTGTTATACTTGGCTACCACATTTACAATTATGTCTTTCCTACAGTCGTTTAGGTGATCAAGAGACAGCTAAAAAACATAATGATATTGCTGCTAGCTTTGCTCCAAATAACCCTTCGGTCAAGCATAATCAAGCGTATTTTAACTCATTATTTAATGAGCATTAATACATCTTCGGTGTCCCTCATGTAACTTGTAATATCTTAAATACATTTTTTAGTTAGAAGCGATTTCTTAAGAAAAGAGTGATATTTTGACTACCGTTAGTTTATGTATGATCGTCAAAAATAATGAGGCGGTTATTGAAAGATGTCTACAATCAGTATCCGACTTGGTGGATGAAGTGATCATTGTTGATTTAAAATCCACAGATAGAACTAGAGAGCTAGCAAGTATGTTTACCAGTAAAATTTATTCCTATGAAGCATCTGACCATGAAAAAGATGCATTAAGCTATTTATTTGAACTCGCAACAAAAGAATATATTTTCTACTTAAACCCTAATGATATTCTGTTTGAAAATGACCGAAAAAAATTTACAAAATTAAAGCAGTCGATTCATTCAAATTTAGATGGAATTTCAATGAAACTGATTACTAATTTGAATGAAAGCACACCAAAAATGCTAACTAGATTAGTAAATAGAAGTAGTTCATATTCTTTTCATGTTGAATCCGATGAGTTTCATTTTAATGTTACAGGTAAAGTGGTTGATTCTGACCTATCGATAAACCATCTCCCACACACAAATAATCCTCATAACCATATAAAAATATTTGAAAAAATGATTGAAGAAAATGTTGTCTTTTCACCAAGAGATTTATTTTATTATGCGAAGGAATTAAGTGATCATCACCAATACGATCAATCGATTCTATATTTTCTAAAGTTTTTAAGAAAAAAACAACCGTATAATGAACATAATATACTAGCTTGCTATTATTTAGCCGATAATTATCATCACCTCAATTTATTTGAATTAGAAAAAAGTTGGTTACTACACTCACTTCAATATGAAAAACCGCAACCAGAAACATGTTGTAGGATTGGTTATTTTTTTCTAGAAAATACAAACTATGACTCAGCAATCTTTTGGTATGAAGAAGCAGTTTCAAATAAAAATGCAGAGCAACTCTCAAACGTTCAATATTCATACTCAACATGGATGCCTCATTTACAATTAGCAGTATGCTATGATCGAATTGGTAAACATCAATTAGCGAATGAACATAATGAAATGGCCTATAGTTACCATCCAACACATGCTAGCATATTATCGAATAGACAGTATTTCTCAAATTTATTAAATAAATAAACGACGGTTGAAGTTCTCAACCGCCGTTTTTATTTTTTTTCTTTACAAGTACAAGCATTTGGTAGATTTCCAAATTTGTTGTTAACTCATCTAGTGTTATACCAAATTTATGCGCTAAGTGAACTACTTCTTCAAAAAATAATTTTATATTAATATTCACATCTATATTTTCATTTTTGTTATAAATGATGTCAAACATATGAGCAGGAAATAGTAGATTCATTGTTTTTGGCGTAAAAAATCTTACATGCCCCTTATCTAATATTCCTGCATTTAAATAATTCCAACTACCATTTAACAACTGATAAAGTACTTCACCATGCGAGACATTTGGAACTCTACAAATAATATTTCCTGATGGTTTTAATAGTTTACTAATTTCAATTATATAATTCCAAGGGTCGTAAATATGTTCGATTGTTTGATCTAAAATAATTAAATCAAAAAAATCATTTGGATATGATAAATTCGTCTCATCACAACTCACAATATCTACCTTTTCATAAAACTGGGAAGCAATTGACGCCAATTCAGGATTCTTTTCCGTACCATAAAGTTCACATGTATACCTATTTTTAATCTCTAATCCTGTTGCACCAGCAGAACATCCAATCTCCAATACCCTCTTCACATTACTTGGTACCATTTCAATTATTTCTAGTTTTGGATAGGCAGTATCTATTAGATGGTTGCCCCATTTTTCGATATAACGAAATCGATTTTCAATATAAAGCTGAGTAATATTAATTTCACTATTCCCTTTAAATGTCACATGTCCATAATGATGTACATATGAATCTAATGCAATATGCAATTCATAGCCTTCTAGCACCGTTCTTAAACAGATATCATCATCTTCAAATGAACCGAATTTAAATCTTTCATCAAAACCTTTTAGTTTTTCAATTACCTCACGTTTGACTAATAAACAAAAACCCACTAATCGTAAAACCTGTTTTGATTTCCCTTTGACTGTTTCACAATATTGTAAAGCAAACTCATTTATTTCATCATCAGATTGATAATTTACGTCAATTCTTTGCAATCCACTTACATAATTACTAACAGGACCAACCATACCAATACGTTCATTACTATATAAAAGAGCTAACATTGCATCTAGCCAATTTTCTGTAACAATTGTATCATTATTTAAAAACAACAAATTATCTCCAGTAGCAACCTCAATTCCTTGATTACAGCCACCAGCAAACCCCATATTTTTATCATTTAAAATCGTAATAAACGAAGGATTACTTTTTAAATATTCCCGTGTTCCATCGGTAGATCCATTATCTACTACAATAATTTCGACTTGATCTTTATTTGTATATTTTTCAAGACTTTCAAAGCATTTTTTTGAAACATCTAGCTGATTATATGTTAATAGAATAATGCTAGTTTTCATACATTACACCTACTCATCCTTTGCTTAAGTCCCCATTTATTATTAATTCGGAGTATACACTTATCTATTTTGAGTCTCCCAATTAAATCCGATTGTCTCATCATTCCAAGGAATTCTTTTTTCATCTGGCTGTTTTGGATTATATGATTTTGTCGTACAATAAATAATTGTTGCAGATTGATCACCGATTACTCTGTATCCATGTGCTACCCCTTTAGGAATTAATAAAATCATTGGATTATGATCTCCCATATAGAAAACATTTGTTTTGCCTTTCGTTGATGAATTCTCTCTTAAGTCATATAAAACAACTTGTGCATTCCCAGATGGAAAAAACCAAATATCATCTTGTTCTTCATGATAATGAAAAGCTTTAATCACACCTGGATAAGTAGTTGACCAGGATAATTGGCCAAAATTCGTCAGTAACTCATCATCATCCCTTAAAACTTCTGCAAAAAAACCTCTATCGTCACAATGTTTAGTCAGTTTTTTCGTTATGACACCTTCTATTTGCATTAATTTCCATACTCCTTTTTTAAAAACTCATGTAATGCTTCTTTCCAATCCCTTTGATGAATTTGTAAATCAACAAGTTTCTTATTACTTAATACTGAATACATTGGTCTTCGAGTTTTAGCACCATATTCTTTCGTTGTCACTGGAACGATGTTTGTTTTACGATCTAAAAAATGTAGTATTTCACATGCAAATTCATACCAACTACAGTTCCCTAAATTCGTCACATGGTATATCCCTGGTTTCTCATTTAATAGAGACTGAAGGGTTAGGACTAAGTCTTTCGTATATGTTGGACACCCTATTTGATCATCAACGACTCTGATCTCATCTAATTTATTTGATAAATTTACCATTGTATTCACAAAATTATCAGCTTGATGTCCGTATAACCAAGATGTCCGTATGATGGTACTGTCATCATTAATCGCTAATATTAGCTCTTCTCCAAGTTTTTTACTTTTACCATATATTGTATTTGGTGACGTGAAATCGTCCACTTCATATGGAGTATTTTTTTCACCGTCAAAAACATAGTCTGTACTTATATGAAAAAAACGACAATTCATTTTTTTAGCTTCAATTGCAAGATTAAATGGTCCAATCGCATTAACAAGATACGCTTTTTCAATTTCTACTTCACATAAATCAACTTTTGTAAAAGCTGCAGCATTTATCATTACATTCGGTTGATGTTGATTTAGTACTTCATTAATTTCTTTTCTATTCGTAATATCTAATTGTTTTTTTCCATATGGAATCGTTTCAATTCCATCTTTACCAAATAGATTTTGAATTTCCTTACCAAGTTGACCGTCAGCGCCAGTGATTAATATTTTCATATTTTGTTGTCACCAAACTTTTCAATATACCATTTCACCGTTTCTTCTAAAGATTCTTGAAAAGTATGCTGCTGTTTCCATCCTAATTCTGATTGGAGTTTACTAGAATCAATTGCATATCTACGATCATGACCAACTCTGTCTGTTACATAGTCTATTAAACTCTCTGGTTTCCCCATGATTGCTAGTACTTGCTTCACTACCTCAATATTTGTTTTCTCATTGCCACCGCCAATATTATATACTTCACCACTTTTTCCATTTTCAATAATATTAGCAATTGCTCTGCAGTGGTCCTCTACAAATAACCAATCTCTAATTTGCAATCCATCCCCATAAACGGGAATTTTCTTGTCTTGTAGCGCATGATAAATAATGGTTGGAATGTATTTCTCCTTATTTTGAAATGGTCCATAATTGTTACTACATCTAGTTGTTATGAGTGGTAGGCCAAACGTCTGAAAATATGAACGCACAATTAAATCGGAGCTTGCTTTTGATGCGGAATATGGATTATTAGGAGAAATAGGAGATTGTTCTGTAAAAGGTATATCATTTTTTTCAAGTGTTCCATAAACTTCGTCAGTAGAAACATGGATCATTTTCTTTGCAAATCCATCCATTACAATTTGAATCATATTAAACGTACCTATTATATTTGTTTGAATAAAAATTTCTCCGTCCTTAATACTACGATCCACATGAGATTCTGCCGCAAAGTGAACAAGCACCTCATATACTTGATCTAAAGCCAGCTTTAGTTCTTCTATGTTGATAATATTTGCCTGAATAAACCTTACTCTTGGATTTTTAACTAATTTATTTATTTCCTCAGGATGACTTGCGTAAGTTAATGTGTCGATAATAGTAATCTCATAATCAGTATTTTTTAACATAAAGTTTACAAAATTTAAACCGATGAACCCCGCACCACCTGTTATTAAAATGTTCAATCGATCCCCACCTTTACAAAGACTTCGAACAGTTTTTCCACAAAATATGTCATATATAATTAAGTGAAACGTTATTTACTCTTATTAACGTTTGATATAACACTTAATAAATACTTTCCGTAATCACTATTAGCTAAAGGTATCGTAAGTTTTTCTAATTGTTCAATTGATATATATCCTTTTCTAAATGCGATTTCTTCAATACATGATATTCTTAAGCTTTGCCTTTTTTGAATCATTTCTATAAAAGTAGACGCTTGAATTAGTGATTCATGTGTACCTGTATCTAACCAAGCAAAACCCCTACCTAATATCTCTACCTTCAATTGACCAATTTTTAGATACATCTCATTCAGGTCAGTAATCTCATACTCTCCTCTTTCAGAGGGTTTAATTTGTTTAGCAAAATCTATTACTTTATTATCATAAAAATATAATCCAGTAACAGCATATGTCGACTTTGGATTAATAGGTTTTTCTTCTATTGAAATGACATTTCCATCAACATCAAACTCGATGACGCCAAATCTTTGTGGATCTTTAACGTTATATCCGAATACTGTCGCTCCTTCTTTTAAAGTGGCTACTCGCTCTAATATCTTCGTAAAATCATGCCCATAAAATATGTTGTCACCCAAAATTAAAGCAACCGATTCATTACCAATAAATTCTTCTCCTAAAATAAATGCCTGTGCAATACCTTCAGGTGTTTCTTGTGCAATATATGATAAAGTAATTCCAAGATTAGAGCCGTCCCCTAATAATTCCTCAAACCGAGGAACATCTTGTGGTGTAGATATAATTAGAATTTCCTTAATACCAGCAAGCATTAATATTGAAAGTGGATAATAGATTAAAGGCTTATCATAAATAGGTAACAGCTGTTTTGATATGACTCTTGTTAAAGGATATAATCTGGTTCCATTTCCACCGGCAAGTATGATTCCTTTCAATAAACAACACATCCCTAATGTACTCTTATAAAGTTTGAATAAATAACATTAATTAACATATTCACAAAAAGTTTATATTGTTAGTACTAAAAACATACTTTTATAAATTTCAGTCAAATAACCATCATAAAAAGGAAATCCCCATTTATATTCAAATAGATAACTATCAGAATAATAAATGAGGACTTTAAATTATAAAGCTTGTACTATTTTTTTCTACAATCTAAATTTAAACAATACGATGAACTGACCAAGTAATACCTGCTGTATTATTTCCTCCAAGAGTTAGTGGAATTGTTAATCCATCTGCTTCATAGAAGAGACCAATAACATCCCCAGCAGTAAGTTCTAGATCACCAGTTATTGTCACTGTACCATCACCAAGAATTGCTCTTAAATTTAGAATTAGAGCAATATTTACGTCTAAAATTGGTATTAAACCACCAATAAGATCCGTAGTAGTAGGTGAAGTTCTTCTGATGATAAATGAAGGGTTGACACCTGCTCCGATTGCTACTGTTAAAGTAGCTGTTGTTGAGTAGTTAATCGTCGCTTCAAAAACATATCTACCTGTTGCAGGTACTGTGAAATTACCCGAAACAGGATCAAATGTAGTTGCATTGAAGTTAGGATTAGCTACACTCCAGTTAGCTAATTGAGTACTTGCAGCAGTATTAACTGATGGAATAAAGGCAGAGAAACCTTCAGCAAGGACACTTGGTCCTGTTGCTCCTGTTTCACCTGTTACTCCTGTTGCTCCTGTTGCTCCTGTTACTCCTGTTGCTCCTGTTACTCCTGTTGCTCCTGTTTCACCTGTTACTCCTGTTGCTCCTGTTGCTCCTGTTGCTCCTGTTGCTCCTGTTGCTCCTGTTACTCCTGTTGCTCCTGTTTCACCTGTTACTCCTGTTACTCCTGTTGCTCCTGTTGCTCCTGTTGCTCCTGTTTCACCTGTTACTCCTGTTGCTCCTGTTGCTCCTGTTGCTCCTGTTGCTCCTGTTTCACCTGTTGCTCCTGTTACTCCTGTTGCTCCTGGAGTTCCTGGCGCTCCTGTTGCTCCTGTTGCTCCTGGAGTTCCTGGCGCTCCTGTTGCTCCTGTTTCACCTGTTGCTCCTGTTGCTCCTGTTGCTCCTGTTGCTCCTGTTACTCCTGTTGCTCCTGTTGCTCCTGTTGCCCCTGGCGCTCCTGGAGTTCCTGGCGCTCCTGTTGCTCCTGTTGCTCCTGTTGCTCCTGTTGCTCCTGTTGCCCCTGGCGCTCCTGGAGTTCCTGGCGCTCCTGTTGCTCCTGTTGCTCCTGTTGCCCCTGGAGTTCCTGGCGCTCCTGTTGCTCCTGTTGCTCCTGTTGCTCCTGTTGCCCCTGGCGCTCCTGGAGTTCCTGGCGCTCCTGTCGGCCCAGTTGGTCCGGTTGGTCCGGTAATTCCTGTTGGACCAGGCGGGTTCGGCTGGACTGGTGGTCCTGGTGGAAATGGCATATGAAACACCTCCTAAAATTATTTAACGTACACTCTATATTATTTTAAAATAATTAATAGGATTGGATTTTATCATTAATTTGTTAATATTTTTACAAAACAATTTACTAGACTATTAGCAAAATAAAAGAGCCCCACGATTTATAAGTTTTCTTTAAAACTCTAAATCTATTAGGACTCTTCATATAATAACTTCTTTTTACTTAGATTATTTTTAAAGAATACGATGAACTGACCAAACAATTCCGGCAGATCCTGTTCCACCTAAATTTAATGAGATCGTTAAACCATTCGCTTCATAGAATAGACCGATTACGTCTCCTAAATTTAGCTGTAAATCCCCAGTTAATGTGACCGTTCCATCTCCTAGAATTGCTCTTAAAGTAAGTACTAAAGCAATATTTACATTTAATATTGGAAATAAACCAGTTATTAAATTGGTTGTTCCAGGTGAAGTCCTACGAATGACAAATGATGGCGTAATACCGCCACCAAGTGAAACATTTAATGCAGCAGTCGTTGAATAATTAATAGTCGCTTCGAAAACATATCTACCTGTTGCAGGGACAGTGAAATTACCAGTCGTAGCATTAAACGTTGTAGCGTTATAATAAGGGCTTGTTACAGTCCAGTTTGTAATTTGAGAACTATTATTTACAGATAAAGATGGCTTGAAAGCAGAAAAACCTTGGCTTAGAACTTCTGAACCTGTTGGGCCTGTTGATCCTGTTTCACCAGTTGGTCCTGTTACTCCTGTTACTCCTGTTACACCCGTTGGACCTGTTACTCCCGTTACACCCGTTGGTCCTGTTACTCCTGTTGCTCCCGTTGGTCCTGTTACTCCCGTTACACCAGTTGGTCCCGTTGCTCCTGTTACTCCTGTTGGTCCTGTTACTCCCGTTACACCCGTTGGGCCTGTTACTCCCGTTATCCCAGTTGGACCTGTTGGTCCCGTTTCTCCTGTTTCACCGGTTGGACCTGTTACTCCTGTTGCTCCCGTTGGTCCTGTTAATCCCGTTACTCCTGTTAGTCCCGTTTCTCCTGTTGCCCCAGTCTCACCTGTTGATCCCGTTGCTCCGGTTGGACCTGTTACTCCTGTTGCTCCCGTTACTCCTGTTACTCCCGTTACACCCGTTGGGCCTGTTATTCCCGTTACACCTGTTGGGCCTGTTAATCCCGTTACACCTGTTGGGCCTGTTACTCCCGTTAGTCCTGTTACCCCCGTTACACCTGTTGGGCCCGTTACGCCGGTTGGACCTGTTAATCCCGTTACACCCGTTGGACCTGTTAATCCCGTTACACCCGTTGGACCTGTTAATCCCGTTATCCCAGTTGGACCCGTTGGTCCTGTTAATCCCGTTACACCCGTTGGTCCTGTTAATCCTGTTGCTCCCGTTGGTCCTGTTACTCCCGTTACACCAGTTGGTCCCGTTGCTCCTGTTACTCCTGTTGGTCCTGTTACTCCCGTTACACCCGTTGGTCCTGTTACTCCCGTTACACCCGTTGGGCCTGTTACTCCCGTTATCCCAGTTGGACCTGTTACTCCCGTTACACCAGTTGGTCCCGTTGCTCCTGTTGCTCCCGTTGGACCTGTTAATCCCGTTTCTCCTGTTAGTCCCGTTTCTCCTGTTGCCCCAGTCTCACCTGTTGGGCCTGTTACTCCCGTTAGTCCTGTTACCCCCGTTACACCTATTGGGCCCGTTACGCCGGTTGGACCTGTTAATCCCGTTACACCAGTTGGACCTGTTAATCCCGTTATCCCAGTTGGACCTGTTACCCCCGTTACTCCAGTTGGTCCTGTTACCCCCGTTACTCCAGTTGGTCCTGTTACCCCCGTTACTCCAGTTGGTCCTGTTACCCCCGTTACTCCAGTTGGTCCTGTTA
>Ga0102589_1001079_pt1 | contig 41389 bp, 37 predicted proteins | sample AraplaMF_Col_mLB_FD_76858 | JGI IMG/M metagenome (GOLD analysis project Ga0102589, IMG submission 76858) | Arabidopsis root microbial communities from the University of North Carolina, USA - plate scrape MF_Col_mLB | ecosystem: Host-associated > Plants > Roots > Endosphere | place: USA...
ACCATATTACCGCGCGCTGTATAGTCATAAGCTGTTTCTTCATCTGCAGCGATCGCTTTACAAGACTCAGCCACTCCTGGTGTATATGTCAAACTTAAATCATCTGCTGAATTTACTTCTACTTTACTTGTAATTTCAATTTTCCCTACCAATTCTTTATGAAGTAATAATGAACGTTCATTAATTTGACTTTCTAACATATAAATAAGCTCCTCCTAATTTGACAAGCTAGCTACGTTTTTACATAGCTAGCTTGTATGATAATAATTTACGAAAACATTTTTAATAAAATTGTTGCTGTTACGACCATTGCAGCACCGCCCAAACGCGTGGAAATTTGCGCAAATGGCATTAATTCCATACGATTTGAAGCTGATAAAATCGCAACGTCTCCAGTTCCGCCTAATCCGCTATGGCATCCTGTTACAATCGCAGATTCAACTGGGTACATTTTCATGACTTTCCCAACAAGGAAACCAGTCGTTATCATTGTTAATACTACTGATGCACACACCACAACATATCCAACTGAAAGAACAGCTGCTACATCTTTTAATGGGATATATAACAATCCTAAACCAACCATTAATGGCCACGTTAAGCTTGTCGAAATAAATTTATATAAGTGATATGCACCTTGCTCCATTTTTGCTGGCATTAATTTAAAGTATTTTACAAGTGCTGCTGAAAAGATCATAATGATTGCCCCTGGAATACCAATAAATTTAGAAGCAAATCCACCGAAAATAAAGAACGTACATGCAATTAATAAACCTGCTCCCATTAATGAGAAGTCAATTGGTTTTTCTGTATTTTGTTCTTTTAATAATTCATCTTGATCACCTGTTTTTACCAATGCACCATTACCGCTAAGCTCTGGTTTTTTCTCACCTAAGCGCTTCATGTATCCAGCGCTTACAATCGCAAACATATTTCCGATAACCGCTGCTGGCACAAGCTGAGATACAAATGTTGCTGATGATTGATTTAAAATGTCACTGTAAGCTAAGGAAAGTGGTAAAATACCTTCTCCGATACCACCGCTCACAATTGGTACAATGATAAAGAAGAACGTTCGCTTCATTTCAAATCCAAATAATGATCCAACTAATAATCCAACTGCAATAGAAGCAATTGTTCCTACAACTAACGGAATAAACATACGAACAAACCCTTGTACTAACACTTTACGGTTCATTCCTAAAACACTTCCGACTACTAAACAAGAAATATATAAATATAAAAAGTTCGACTTTTTCATTAGCATCGTCGCTGCTTCCATTGAAGCTGGATTCATCCAATTAAAAAACACTAGTAAAGATGGAATAAATAATGAAAGAATTGCTGGTCCACCAATATTTTTTAAAATCGGAATCCTCATCCCAATATCACCTAAGAAAATCCCCATGATCATAATGACTGCAAATCCACCAATCATATCAGCAGGTAATTTGTTATATACAGATGCTCCATAAATAATAGCTGCTAATACGATATATAACGGTAAAGGTATAACACCAATTTTAATATTCATAATTTTTGAAACAAAAGACTTTTGTTCCACCTCTGTTGTTTCCACGGGTGATACCGCTTCCACTTTTTTTTGAATCCCCATATAGGCACCTCCTTATATTCTTATCTACAATATTAAAACGCTTTCAATAGTAAAAATAGTTTTTGTAAGTTTTGTAATTAGTTTTGTAATTAAAAAAAGTATAAGCGGCTTATATAAGCCGCTTATACATACAAACGTATTTTGTTTTCATCGATGCATCGTAATTTACTTACTGGTCTCCCCACATGTTGATAAACCATTTCATTTTCTAAAACTCCAATTTCAGTTAAGAACATTACATACTTTCGAATAGACACCCTTGAAATTCCAACTAATTGAGCCATTTCATCTGTTGTAAATGCTTGTCCATGAAGTGATTCTATTTGCTTCCAAATTAACTGTAATGTTTGTCTTGTTAGCCCTTTTGGCAGCTCTTTATTCACATAAGTTTCTACTTTTTCTTTTTGTAAAATCAACGTATCTAATTCAGACTGGCTAATTTTTTGCTGTTCTTTCATAAAGATAAATTTTTCTCGATATGCGGTTAATGCTTCCTTAAACCTTTCAAATGTAAATGGTTTAATTAAATAATCAACAACCCCATATTGAAGTGCTTTTTTAATACTTCCCATATCATGCACAGCTGAAATCATGATAACATCAATTTCTTTTTCTTGATTCCGAATATGCAGTAGCAATTCAAATCCTGTATCAACAGGCATAAAAATATCAAGCAATATGAAATCTATAGACGATTCCTTTAATATCTCTACTGCTTCTTTCACAGAATTAGCTATATGAACAAGTTCAAACCCTCCTACTTGCTCTAAATAATGCTTATTTAACATCGCTACCATTGGATCATCTTCTACAATCAAAACTTTGATCATATCCCTATCTCATCCCTACTTTTGTATGGTATTTCAATGGTTATAGTCGTTCCCTTCCCTAACAAAGACTCTACCTGTATATCCCCATTTATTCGCTTTAAACTATCCTTTACAAGATACAAACCATATCCTCGATTTTCTCCTTTTGAGGAATACCCTTTGACAAATAATTTGTCAATTTCTTCTTGCCGGATTCCAACTCCTGTATCTTTAACTGTGATAATCATCTTATCATGATATTGAATAGAAATATCTACTCGCTTATATTGACAATTTATCACCGCATCTAATGCATTATCAATTAAATTTCCTACAATTGTAATGAGTTCATGAATAATACTTTCATCATATGGCTCTGGTAAGTAAGAATTTTCGCTTACAATGAGTTGTATACTCTTTTCCCTTGCGTAACTAAGTTTACCAAGCATAAATCCTGCAAATACAGGATTTTTTATTTTTCGCATCACACCACCAATTTCATATTGATGCTCCGAGACCATGTTACTAATATAGGTCTCTAATTGTTCATAATGCTTCATATGTGTAAGCCCTAATACAACATGCATCTTATTCATAAACTCATGAGATTGTGCCCTGAGCGCTTCTGCATAAAGTTGAATATCCGTTAATTGTTCTGCTAATTGCCTAATCTCTGTTTTATCACGAAATGTTGCAATAGCACCAACAATTTCTCCTTTAACATATAAAGGAACTCTATTTGTAACAATGGTAATTCCATAAAGATTTTGTTCCTCATACAATTGTGCTTTCCCCGTTTGTAACACTTCTTTTATACATGAGTTGGGCATATACTTCTCAACATCTTTACCAATAAAATCTTCTTCGAGACCACTTTTCTTAAATAACCGTTTCGCTTCGTTATTAATTAAAGTAACTCTCGCATCTTTATCGACAGCAATAATTCCTTCTTTAACAGATTGTAACATCGTATTCCGTTCTTCTAAAATTTTTGCGATTTCGCTAGGTTCAAGATCAAATAAAATTTTCTTAATATGTCTAGCTAATAAAATAGCACCTATAATTCCAACTAAGATTCCAACACCGACACCGATATAAATAATGTATCTACTCTCTTTTATCCTCTCATGCACATTATCAGCTGAAATTCCGACAGCAACAACCCCCATTTGTTCTCTCGTTTCAGAAAAAACAGGTACAAACACTCGCATAGAGATTCCCAATGTTCCTTCTGCCATTGATACATGCTCTTTTCCTTTTAAGGCTATCCCTTCATCCCCCCCTACAAAGTGATGGCCGATTTTTTGAGGATCTGGGTGAGATTTGCGAATGCCATTCATATCCATGACCACGATAAATTGAACATCTGTATTTTTTAACAACCGATTTGTATACGTTTGAATTTCAGATATATCTTTTCTTCCTGCTAAAGCATCAATTACAAGTGGTGAATTTGCTACAATACGCGCGATTGTTTTTGCTTTTTCAGCTTGACTTTCTTCCGTCGTACGTTCGACATTATGACTAATTAATATATCTGTTACAAGTAAAGAAAGTAAAATAACAGTACATACCAGCAACGTAATCGTTTTCCATAAACTTAACAATTTTTTTCTTTTTCTCATCCCTTTATTGTCTCCCTTATTTCTTCTTTACTACACGCGAAATCTATCTTACTTATTCTTTTTTATGAATACAACGTTTTTTAATACAACTGAACTTTAATCATGCCTCAGCAAACGGGATTTTACGAGGATTTTATCTCCCACCTATTTTCTTTGTTTTTACTGAATCTTGAGATGAGAATATTACCGTTCGCAAATGGTAATATAATAAATGGTAGCGATTTTTGCAAACGAGAAACAAATGGGAATATAGTTAAATAAATAATAAAACGAGAAATATTCATCATTGTTTTTCTCTCCTATCTCCCGATGTATAACTAAACAAAAACAAGAGAAATTCAGTATAAAAAATTATGCTGAATTCCTCTTGTTTTTGTTAAATATAATCATCACTTTCTCTTCTTAACTCCATTTCTGTCCCATTCACTTTGAATTTTGCACATAACTAATAGCTTGACTCCCCATCTGTACCCATGCCTGTTCAAAGCTTTCGCGTGGAACACTTACACTTGCAGTATCACTAAGCGGATCATGAATATAAACTAACTCCTTATCATAACCAATAAGAAGAATACAATGTTCATTGTACGTAATAGAGACATTACCTGCATCTGTTTCCCATGTATCAAATTCATTTTCATCCAAAGGAGCATATGTTGCATTTGTAATCATAACAACTGGCTTGCCCTCTATTACAGTTTTATAAATTTCATTTATATTTTCACCTGTTAAATCAACAACTTGATTTGGTAAGTATTTATTTGCTAACTGAAAAAGCGGTTCATGATACACACCATATCCTGATTCAGAAAAAGTATAAATATTCCCTACAAACCCTTCATGTGGATTACCGCGTACACCATCATTTGAAAAGGCAACTTTCTGTATTTCATCTGCCAGCGTCATCTTACCTACTGAAACACCTGCGTACTGTAACATCATGGCTAAGCTAGTTACTTCGCAGCCTCTATCTAACTCTGGTAACTGCTGGATAAAAGGTACATTTTGCAATAATACTTTTTCTTCATCTGCATTCCCCAGCGTCTTTTTCTTTTTTGCTTGCGCAACTGGAGTGACAAGCTGATTCTTACCGCTTTCCTTTTGAACAAATTTGTTTGAGACGATTCTCTTTACATTTTCTACACGTTTAGTAACAGGCATTATGCCGCTCCGTTTCATATATACACTACAGATAAATATCCCTAATACAATCAAACATATATACACCTTCCACTTTCGCTTCATTCTTCTATCTTCACGTCCTTTTTAATTCGTTAAATACGAATAAAATGCATCCGCATCTGTTTGAACCATAGGTAAAAAGACAAGTTCTTTTCCCTTTTCAGGTTGTTCCTTTTTTATTTTCTCTGTTAACTGTTGAATATTTGTATTTGTACTATCTATGCCAATCTCGTCTGCAATTTGTATTACTTTCTGCTCATTTATTTCTCTTAGCACTTGGTAAATATCTTTACCATATAAATCAATATGAAGTTCTTTTGCTTCGTCCTGAATTTTCCCCTCGTATACTTCTTGTGCCAAATCTTCTATACCTTTTCCTTTTTGAGAAATCCCTAGCTGTTTCGCTTCTTCCTTTACTTTCGTTCCATAAATCTCGGTTGCAATCTCTTCTATTTCTTTTCCTTTGGTTGAAACCCCAAGTTTATCTGCTTCATCATTGATCTTGATTATATTAATTTGATTTATTAAATCCACAATAGATGTATTATCTATTATTATTCCTAAATTCGCTGCTTCTTTTTTTACTTTGGTTTCATAGATTTCTTCTGAAAGAGCCCCCACATCTTTTCCCTCAGTAGGAATCCCTAGCTGTTTTGCTTCCTGATCAACTTCAGTTTCATGAATTTCTTTTTCTAATGTGATTTGTTCTTTACCATCCGTTTCAATTCCTAGTTTTTTTGCTTTTTCCTCTGTATGTGCCACATGTATTTTCCCATCATTTAGTTGTTCTTTACTGCGCTGAACAAAGTCCGTTTTTCCTTTTGACATCATAGAAGAGGATGCGCCTCCCATTACGCTTAAACTCAACATTCCAATAACAAATAATGACACTATCTTTTTCTTTTCCAAATTTCATCTCCCCTTTACATTTCTTACACTGTGATTTTCTTCTGATGCTTCCTCTTCCATTTTCCCCACATTATCGTAAAAGATATGCTCAATTCGGTTCCTATTAAAATTACCCATGAACATAACTATCTAGCTATCCTCAAAAAGAATACAAAGTGATTACTTTTTCTCTCTTTTGTCCTTCTCATTCTGTGTAAACTCTATTATTAAAAATATTTCTTAACTTTCCCTTAACAAAAAGACGACCTTGTAAAAACAAGATCGTCTCCAATTTCTTTATATTCTTTGATTTTTAGGTAAAATCACTTCAAAACAAGTACCTTCATTCATTTTACTCTCTACTTTTATTTTCCCATTATGCTTTTCTACAATCCAGCTGGCAATTGAAAGACCTAAACCAGCACCTTCTGCCTTCGTTCTTGCCTTATCTCCTTGATAAAAACGGTCAAATAACTTTGGAATCTCTTCTTCTTTTATTCCAATTCCATTGTCTTTTACCTGAATCGTAATTGAACCATTGGTTTGCATGCATGCTACTTGAATGGTTCCGCCCACATCAGTATATTTCATCGCATTGTCTAATAAAATTACCACCATTTGATGAATTCGTTCTCTATCACCAATAAAAGATACTTTAGATTCGATTTCCAATGTCATCTTTTTCTCTTGATACGCAGCAATTTCTGTATAAGGATCTACTACTTCCGTTAATAATTCATCTAATGCAAATTCCTTTTTATACATTTCAATTTGATTCGAATCCGAACGAGCTAATAATAATAAATTAGCAACAAGCTTCGATAACCTTCTACACTCCTTTGAAATTGTAGAAATATCAATTGCCTTTTCCTCTATCGTGGCGGAAGGAGACTGAAATAGTACATCCGTTTTAGATTGAATGACCGCTAGTGGTGTTCTTAATTCATGAGATGCATCAGAAACAAACTGTTGTTGCTTTTCCCAAGAATTACGAATTGGTACAAGAGCTTTTCCAGCTAAGAAAAATCCCATCCCAATTGCACATAAACTTCCTATACTGCATCCAACTATAAGAATTAGCAGTAACGTATGCAACATATCCCTTTCTGCTGTTGTATCGCGTACAAATTGAACTGTCATTTGTCCAAATTCAGTATTATGCTGAAAAGCCAACGCTCGAAAACTCTTCCCTTTGATTTCAATATCCTGAAAACCCTCTAATTGTTCTGGGAAAAACGCTAAAGCATTTTCTTCAAAAACAGGATCAACAAATTTAGGATTCTTATCTATTAGGGCTACTTTTTTTCCATGCCATAACAGTACAGTAATCCTCGGATCTCCAATACGAATATCCTTAACGGATCCTTTTGGATTAGACTTAGAATGTTTCTTCTCTTTTGCTTTAAACATTTCTAGCGAATTATCTACTCCACTATAAATACGATTATATGTATAGCCATAGATAATACTCCCTAGAACTCCAATTAATATAATAAACACTAATGAATTTAACACGGTAAGTTGAATGCGGGTTCTTTGAAACATACTCTTATTTTTCATTGTTCTTTTAACATATATCCAATCCCACGAACGGTTTGAATATCTTTTTGATAACCAAATGGCTCCAACTTTTTTCGTAAATGATGAACATACACTTCAACAATGGCTACCGTTGTATCTGAATCGAATCCCCAAACGCGATCAAAGATTTGTTCACGCATTAAAATCTTTCCACTATTTTGAATGAGGTACTCTAAAAGTTCATATTGCTTTAATGTTAATTTAATTGCTTCTCCATCCACTTGAATATCCTTGTCCTTTCCGAACAATTCGATTCCACGGTAGTTAATGGTTTGCTTTGTTGTTAAATTACCACTTCTTCGTAATAAAGCTCGAATTCTCGCTTTCAGCTCGGGAGCTTGAAATGGCTTTATTAAATAATCATCCCCTCCAAAATCTAATCCTTTCACACGGTCTTCCAAAGAATCTTTAGCAGTCAAAAACAAGACAGGTGTTTCAATTTTGTCATTCCGTATTCTTTGAATTACTTCAAAACCATCTATCACCGGTAACATCACATCAAGAAGTATTACATCATAAATATTTTGTAACGCCAAAAATAAACCATCTTCTCCATTCATTGCTGTATCAACTTCAAACTCATCACATAAAATTTGTGTAATTGATTCCAATAAAGGTGCATTATCTTCTACAACTAATAAGCGCATACCACTTTCTCACCTTTCATCAAATATAAAGTGAAACTTTAATCGGTGGTGATTTTCTTCATCCATCACTGATTATTAGTAGCCCGCGAATAGCGGGATAAATAATTACTGTTACCATTTTTCATAATCACAAAAGAGAGCAGCACAACATACTTATCCTTACTTCCAAACGATTTCCAGGCTTGTATCCGAACACTTCACCTTGCCTTGCTTCCTCTAAATCCTACGTACTTATAATAATTATATATCATTGTCTATGTAGACCTGTCATAACATGAATCATTTTCTCGCTCATTTACCATCCGTTTATATATGTACTTTATTATGAAAGCTATTCCTTAACTTTCCCTTAACAAAAGAAGTTTCAAAAAGGAGAATTTGTACCCTTACAACACTGTAATCCTCATGTCACCTAATTCGATAGTTACAAGACTTGCTACCCGCTATACTTAAAGTAAGAAATGAGACAACAAGCAAAGGAAAGATAAGAAAGCCGTATCTTTTTTACAGATACGGCTTTCTTTTATTTTTGATTTGTACGGTTCGAAATACTAATTGCCCGATCTGTTGTTTTTGCTGCTTCATCTAATGCTTCTTTACTATTTTTCCCATCATACATTGCTTCTAGCGCTTTTACAACTGCATCGCGGGATTCAGGAAATACACTAATAAGTGCACCTTGTGTTGCAACAGATGGTTTTGTTGCTTGTAACTGTTCTACCGTTACTTTTAACTGTGGATATTTTTCATATTGTTGTTTTACTAAAGGCTCATTATATGCATCTGGGTTAATAGAGAAATAACCTGTTTCCGTATGCCATTTTGCTTGTACATCTGCTTTTGTTAAATATTTCATAAAGTCCCAAGCACCTTTTTGTGTTTCTTCTGCGACCATATTCGTCATCCATAGTGATGCACCGCCAATAACAACTCCGTTTTGTTTCACATCTTCTGGATATGGGATATATGCTACTCCTACATTAAATTTAGACGAATCAATCACATTACGAACACCTGCTGAAGAATCTAAATACATCGCAACTTGTCCAGATTGGAATGCGGCACGAACATCATCCCAACTCGCCCCATACTTTCCTAATGTACCAGCTTTATTCAGTTCATCTAATAAACCAAATACTTTTTGTCCCTCTTTTCCGTTAAATACAGCTTTTTTCGCTGCACCTTTACGCCCATTTTCTTTATCAACATATAACCCACCTTGTGTTGCCAAAAGCTCTTCAAAGAACCATCCGTAATTTAACATTGAAAAACCGTACTGTTTTACGCTTTCGCCTTCTTTAACAGTTAATTTTTTTGCTGCTTCTTTTAATTCAGCGTATGTTTTCGGTGCTTTTTCCGGATCGAGCCCCGCTTTTGTAAAGGCATCTTTATTATAAATTAATACTGGTGTAGATGAATTAAATGGCATGGAATACATTTTCCCATCAACTGAATAGTAATTCGTAATCGCTTTTTCTAATTTCGATGTATCATATTTATCCTTTTTAATCCAGCTATCAATCGGTGTAATCTTTTTACTATCAATCATATATTTCGTTGTAATTTCGCTAGATTGAACGAGAGCTGGTGATTCTTTTGAAGCTGTTATATTTTTAAACTTCGTTAAAGATTCTTCATAGGAACCTTGAAATTCAGCTTTCACCTCATATTTATTTTGTGACTTATTATAATCTGCAACAATTCCATCTAACACACCTTGCGTTTTTCCACCCATTGCATGCCAAAAGCGAATAACTGTTTTATCTCCATTCTTTTCTGCGGGAGCTACTTTTTCCTTTGCTTCAGATTTCCCCTCTGTTTTACTACTTGAACAAGCTGCAGCTGATAAAGCCATCGTTACTGCCATTATAATAACAGCACCTTTTTTCCAAAATCTCATCTCAATCCCACCTTTTCATATGTATGTTTATTTAATTGCCCCTTTTGTTAAACCTTGTTGCAACTGCTTCTGACCTAAAAATAATAAAATTAAAGTCGGAATCACAATAACTGTAACTCCTGCCATCACACTGCCCCAATCTGTTGCAACTTCCTGAGATTGAAGTTGTTTCACCCCAATTTGTACGGTTCTAATTTTCTCATCATTCGTAACTAGGAGAGGCCATAAATACATATTCCATGTTGTTAAAAAGCTATATACACCTAGTGTTATAAAACTTGTTTTACAATAAGGAATGACAACACGGAATAAAAACTTCACATGGCCAATCCCCTCGATAAAGGCAGCTTCTTTTAACTCATTTGGAAGCGTCATAAAATGCTGACGTAATAAAAAGATTCCAAAAGCAGTTGCAAAGAACGGAACCGTCATTCCAGTAAATGTGTTAATCCATCCAAATTGTTGTACCGTTAAAAAGTTCGGTACCATCGTTGCTTCCCATGGGATAAGCATCGTTGAAATAAACAGAAAGAAAATAAAATTTCGTCCTTTAAAATTTAAAAATACAAATGCATAAGCAGCTAAACTTGATACAACAAGCTGCCCAATCATCACTGCTGTTGAAACTATAAAACTATTGTATAAATAAGAAAACAGCGGTACTTTCTGAAAAATATGTACAAAATTATCGAATGTAAATTGTGTCGGGAACATCCTTCTCATTTGAATGTCTTCTGGCGTCATGAACCCTAGCAAAAATGCGTATAGAACTGGAAAAAAGACCATCACTGCGCTTATGGTAAGCAGTATGTATAAAAGAATATGTTGTTTCCACTTATTCGTAATCATTTATAATGCACCTTTCTCTCTGCAAACTTAAATTGAAGTAATGTGGCAAGAAAAATGAAAATAAATAATACCATTGCCTGTGCACTCGCTGTACCAAATTGATGATTCGCAAAAGCTTCTTTATAAATAGAGTACACAATTAAGTTTGTTGCATCGTTCGGTCCACCGTGCGTTAAAATATCAATCTGTCCAAAGCTTTGAAATGCACTAATTAAAGTAACTGTTATAATAAAAAATAATGTAGGAGATAGCATCGGTAATGTAACGCGCCGAAGTTTATGTAAATAGCTAGCACCATCAATAGATGCACTCTCGTATAGAGTCGTATCAATATTTTGCAAACCACCTAATATAACTAAAAATGCAAACCCCGTATTTCCCCAAACTGTTGTAACTGATACAGAAAATAATGCCCAATCTGGACTTGTTAGCCATGCAATTGCAGGAAGATTCATCGAACCAAGTATATTATTGAATAAACCGACACTCGGATGGAATAAAAATAACCAGATTACTGCGCTAGCTGCTACTGAAATTCCCATTGTTGAAGAGAATAAAACTCGAAACAAGCCTATTCCTTTTATTTTTTCGTTTGCAATTAAAGCAAGAAACAGTGCAAACAAAATACTAGTTGGAACTGTATATAATACAAAGAGTAAAGTAGATTTTATGCTTTTATAAAAAGTTGGATCAGACAATAAATATTGATAGTTTTCCAGTCCTACGAAAAGATTTGCCTCACCATGAACATCTGTTAAATAAAAACTATAATAGATAGTACGAAATAATGGATAAAACAAAAAAATTGTAAATAATATGATGGAAGGTGCTAAAAATAACAAGCCTGTGCGCAAACCTTTCGTACGGCCCCATAATGCCTTTTTTCTTGAAACTTCTGTTTGAACAGGTGAATTTTCTACCTCAATCATTATTTCGCCACCGCCTTCAACTCTTCTTCGGCAACGAATCGAATCCTTTCATTTGTATCGTTATGAAAGAAACATAGTTTCTGTACTGGAAATTGCAATTTAACTTTATCACCTTTTTTCAAAATAAGTTGTCCGATTACTTTTGCACTCCATGTTTTTTCATTTACTATAAAATTTAAAATTGTTTCATTTCCTAATACTTCTACAGATTGCAGTGTAACTTCTTGGCCATCTTCAGCTAATACGATGTGTTCTGGACGAATTCCTAAGCGCACCTTTTGTTCTGAAAACTGTTGTAAATGCCCCGAAGACAACGGGATTTGTAATCCATCAACATGTAATCCCCCCATACCTTTATCTACGATTCCATTACCAATATTCATGGATGGTGAACCGATAAAGCCTGCAACAAATTCATTTGCAGGATAGTTATATATATCGAGTGGTGTGCCTACCTGTTGTATACTCCCTTTGTTTAACACCATAATGCGATCCCCCATTGTCATTGCCTCAATTTGATCATGGGTCACATAAATCATCGTAATACCTAGTCGCTGCTGGATCTCTCTAATTTCAATGCGCATTTGTGCACGCAACTTTGCATCCAAGTTAGAAAGAGGTTCATCCATTAAACAAATTGGCGCTTGACTTACAATTGCTCGCGCCAGTGCAACACGTTGTCTTTGTCCACCTGATAATTGACCTGGTTTCGACTTTGTATATTCCGTAAGCCCTACCATTTCTACTGCTTCTATCAATCGTTTTTGTCGTTCCTCTTTTGGAATTTTCCGTATTTTTAATCCAAATAAAATATTTTCTTCTACCGTCAAATGTGGATATAAAGCATAATTTTGAAATACCATTGATAGATTTCGATTTTTCGGTTCTAAATCATTTGCAACATTTTCGTTAATAAGTAACGCCCCAGAAGTAATTTCTTCTAAACCTGCAATCATTCGCAATAATGTACTTTTCCCACACCCAGAAGGACCAACTAGAACAAAAAATTCACCTTTTTGAATCTGCACCGACACATTTTCAACTGCTATTTCCTTTGAATTCTTATAAACTTTTGACACACCTCTCAATTCAATCATCAGTTTGCACTCCTTTTTTGTTCTTATAACCATACTTCACAACGGCTTATTGAAATCTGCTTTACCTGCAATCTCCGCCTCTTCTTACGTTTGAATGAAGCTTCCTGCAATAATAGGAAAAACCACCTTCCCTACTAGTTACTGTATAAAGGAAGGGGGCCTGAAATATTGATTTCCCTCAGCTTTTTACGTATTTCTAATATGCATGTAGGCAAATTTAAAACACCAATCTACATAGAACAATCTTCTTCTCGCTTAACCCCTATAAACTAGAGTAAATGTAAGAAATATAAATAGATTGTTATATGTAAGCGGGTGTTCTCAAATGTTCTCTACCCTAGTTATGTGTTGTTACCTTTACTATATTACTTATTTATTAAGTTAGTTTTGATGATTTGTTAACAAGATGTTAATCACATGTTAATATTTTTTTGTTTTTTTTTACAATTTTCACCACATTAATTATTTATTTCTCACTATAAAGTTAGTTATTTCTTTTCTTACAGCGACACAAATTAAATAGAAATAATTTATAAAAATACTAAATTTCCTAAAAATACTTTTTTCCATATTTTTTCTATAATAGTATATAATATGATAGAATTTTATAAATTTATGAAAAGATTAAGAGGCGATATGGGATGAAAAGGTATATTAAAATAAAAGGTATTGGTGTATATGTTCCAAAACGAAAAGTAGATTCTTTTGAAATAGATCGTATGTTAGGAGTCTCTGAAGGCTGGACTTTAAAAAAAGCTGGAGTGAAAACGAGATACTTTGTCGATGAGGAAACTTCTTCTTATATGGGAGCTGAAGCTGCAAAAAAAGCTGTAGCAGATGCGAATTTAACATGGAAAGATATCGATTGTATCATCTGCGGAAGCGGAACAATCCAGCAGGCAATTCCTTCTACTGCATCACTTATTCAAGAACAACTTGGGCTACAGCATTCTGGTATTCCATGTTTTGATATTAACTCAACATGCTTAAGTTTCGTAACAGCACTTGATACAATTTCTTACGCAATTGAATGCGGGAGATACAAAAATGTGGTTATCATTTCTTCTGAAATTTCTTCTGTAGGATTAAATTGGGGACAAAATGAAAGCAGCATTTTATTCGGCGATGGCGCAGCGGCCGTTGTTGTAACCCAAAGTGATCACACTTCTTCCATTATAGCTTCTCATATGGAAACGTATAGCTCTGGCGCACATCTATCGGAAATTCGCGGCGGGGGAACGATGATTCATCCTAGAGAATATAGCGAAGAACGAAAAGAGGATTTCTTATTCGATATGAATGGCAGAGCTATTTTCAAGTTGTCCTCTAAATATATGTTAGATTTTATCGAAAAACTACTTATGCATACAGGTTATTCGTTAAATGATATCAATTTAATTGTTCCACACCAAGCAAGTGGACCAGCTATGAAACTAATTCGTAAAAAGCTAGGCGTCGATGAGGATCGCTTTATGACTATTTTTGAAGACTATGGGAATATGATTTCTGCATCCATTCCGTTCGCTCTTTTCGAAGCAATTAAACAAAAGAAAGTGCAACGCGGAGATAAAATATTATTACTAGGTACTTCTGCTGGGCTTTCTATCGGAGGCATTCTCCTTGAGTACTAAGAAAACAGTATTAATTACTGGCGCACGCGCACCAGCAGCATTGCATTTATGCAGGCTGCTTAAGAAAAACGGACATACCGTCATTATTGCAGATAGTATTCCTTATCCATTAAGCAAAGTTTCAACGAGCACTGATTATTTTTATGAAATTCCTTCTCCAAAATGGAAAACAGATGAATGTATCTCTGCACTACAATTAATTATTCAAAGTCATGATGTAGATTTACTTATTCCTACTTGTGAAGAAATATTTTATATATCCAGACATAAAGAGAAATTAAGCCGATTTTGTCATATATTTGTAGACGAATTTCAGAAACTTGCATTACTTCATAATAAGTGGGAATTTGTTCAGTTAGTAACGAAATTAGGTTGGCAAGTTCCTGCAACATATAGAACAAATAACGAACAAATCATACAGGAAATGATTCAGCAAACATCACCCGCCACTCCTTTTGTGTTAAAACCTATTTTCTCTCGTTTTTCTGACAAAGTAGCGTTTATTACAAAAGAAGATATTGAAAAAGGCATCACGATGGAAAAGCTAAATTATATCATTCAAGAGTTTATAAAAGGAACGCAGCATTGCTCCTACAGTATTGTACAATCTGGGAAGGTATTAGCTCACTCTGTTTACAAAACGGAATTCACGGCGGGTTTAGGTGCTACTATTGCTTTCGAGCATATTAACCATCCAAAAATTGACCAATTTGTTGAACATATCGTAAAGGAGCTAAATTTCTCTGGGCAAATCGCCTTTGATTTTATCATTACAGAAGATGGAGACGCTATTCCGATTGAATGTAATCCACGTACCACAAGTGGATTACATTTATTCGACGAAGAAGTAGTATCCGCTTTTTTTGCTAAAAAGGTGAACAATATGCGCATTCCTAAGCACAACTCCCAATGTGCAATTCGATTAGCAATACTTTTATACGGAACTCCTTACTTAAAAAGCAAACAAACACGTAAACGATGGTGGAAAGTCCTATGTTCCTATCCAGATATTATTTATAGTCGCTCTGATAAAAAAACATTTTTTTATCAGTTTTATAGCATGTATAAATTATGGCATGAAAGCTATAAACATGGACGGACTATTTTGGAGCAAACAACATATGACATATCATGGGACGGTGAAAATTTATGAAAACGCTAGTAACTGGAGGAACTGGTTTTCTGGGACAAAAACTTGCTTTTCGATTAGCGAGTATGGGTTATGAAGTAACAGCAACCGGGAGAAATAAGACAATCGGAAAATTATTAGAGCGAAATGGAATTGAGTTTGTCTATTGCCCTCTTGAAGACAGGCATAGTGTTCTACAAGTTTGTAAAGATAAAGACTATATCTTTCATAGCGGTGCCCTTTCTTCTCCTTGGGGCAAATATAAAGATTTTTACAATGCGAATGTATTAGGAACAAAGCATATTATCGAAGGAAGTCAAAAATCCGGTATAAAGCGCCTCATCCATGTATCAACACCGAGTATTTATTTCTATTATGATGAACGACAAGATGTAGTAGAAAATGCGAAACTTCCTGATACATTTGTAAACCATTATGCGAAAACAAAGTACTTAGCTGAGCAATCTATTGATCAAGCATTCAATCATGGTTTACCTGTTATCACGATACGCCCACGTGCTTTATTTGGTCCAGGAGATAACGCCATTCTCCCGCGCCTTATTAAAGTATGTGAAAAAGGTGCTCTACCAAGAATCGGTACAGAAGATGTACTCGTAGACATTACCTATATCGATAATGTTGTAGATGCCTTACTTCTTTGTATGCATTCACCTAAACATACATTAGGTCAAAAATATAATATAACAAATGGTGAACGTGTAAATTTATATGAAGTAATTGAGAATGTGATGAAACGCCTTGGTAAAGAGGTTCAATATAAAAAGATTTCCTACAAAGCCGCTTTTACAATTGCCGCTATACTAGAAGGTATTTCAAAAACCATTTTACTTGGAAAAGAACCTATTCTCACAAAATATACAGTTAGTGTACTTTCAAAAAGTCAGACTTTAAGCATTGATAAAGCTCAAAAAGAACTAGGCTATGCTCCGAATATCAGCATAGAAGAAGGAATCACAAAATTTGTAGAATGGTGGAAAACACAATGAAAATCAAATCTTTAAAGCTATACGATACAGGATATTGTACACACCCTGAAAAAGTTGCATATTCCAAGGGGAGTTGGAGGCAAATTAGCTTTCCAGCTACAGTGGGGTTACTTCAACATCCAAGCTTAGGTTATATCTTGTTTGATACCGGATATGCTCGGCACTTTAAAGAAGCAACAAGAAAATTTCCTTACTCTGTATACGCTAAACTTACCCCTGTTCATTTTACAGAGGAGCAATCTATTAAACAGCAACTACTTCTTGATGGCATCCAGCCAGAAGAAATTAAATATATTATTCTTTCTCACTTTCACGGTGACCATACAGCAGGGCTACCTGACTTTCCGAAAGCAAAAATACTAACCTTCGCGAAAGCTTATGAAGATATAAAAAAGAGAAGTAAATTTGGTGCTCTATTAAAAGGTTGCTTAAAAGACACATTACCAATTGATTTAGAACAACGGCTGACATTCATTGATCAAATCCCACCATCAAGCTTACCTCCTACATATGGAAAATTTGAAGAGGCTTATGACGTGTTTGGTGATGGTTCATTGCTCGCTGTTGATTTAACGGGACATGCAATTGGACAATTTGGTGTATTCGTCCATTTACATAGTAATAAAATTGTTTTTCTTTGTGCAGATGCAGTGTGGCTAAGTAAAACGTATGAAAACCTTGTATTTCCAAGTAAGATCGCCAATCTTTTAACTGGGGATGCAAAATCTTATCGTCTCAACATTGAAAAACTACATCATTTATCGCAAATATCACCTGAAATTGAAATTCTTCCAACTCATTGCGAACGCACATGGAATCAAATTAAAGCAGGGGTGTACTATGAATAAATTACGAATTCTCCAGCAATATTTGAAAACAAAATATCGCTTACGATTTTCAAATCGCGAACAATTGGAACAATTTCATAAACAACAAATAAAAAAACAACTTTTGTTCACTGTAGAGATGTCTCCTTTCTATCGCCAGTTATATACACCTTTTTCAAAAGAAATCGAAAAAGGGAACTTGGCTACACTCCCTATCATTAATAAAGAGGTAATGATGGAAAATTTTGATACATTAAATACAGTTTCTATTTCAAAGAAAGAAGCCTTTCATGTGGCATTTGAGGCTGAAAAGACCCGGAATTTTTCTCCGACTATTCGTAATATAACTGTTGGGCTATCATCAGGCACTAGTGGAAATCGCGGAGTTTTTCTCGTTTCTGAGGAAGAACAAACGATGTGGGCTGGTTCTATTATCGGTAAAGTACTTCCTTCTAGCATTCTACATAAACACACTATCGCTTTTTTCCTACGAGCGAACAGCAATTTATATGAAGCGACAAAAAATAAGCGAATCTCATTTCATTTTTTTGATTTACTAGATTCATTTCAGCAACATATCGCTCGACTAAATGAAATAAATCCATCTATTTTAATTGCACCTCCTTCTATGTTGCGAAAAATCGCTCATTGGCAACAAGAAGGACTTATTATGATTTGTCCCAAAAAAATTATCTCTGTAGCAGAAGTACTTGAAGATATTGATAGAGAGTTTATCAGTACAATTTTTCAACAAACAGTACACCAAATTTACCAATGTACAGAAGGCTTTCTTGCTACAACATGTAAACATGGTACATTACATATCAATGAAGACCTCGTTCATATTGAAAAAGAATACCTAGATCAGGAAAGAGGGATATTCGTTCCTATTATTACTGATTTCATGAGGAAAACACAGCCTATAATCCGCTACCGTCTCAATGACATATTAATTGAGAAAAAAACAACATGCGCCTGCGGCTCTCCCTTCTTAGCCTTAGAACGAATTGATGGTCGATGTGATGATATATTTATTGGGATAAGTGAATTGGATAAGAGTGAGATATCTATTTTTCCTGATTTCATTCGAAGAGCAATTATGTTTGCATCTAATGAAATTCAAGAATTTAAAGTGATTCAGCACAGCACAGAAAAAATTGAGATTAAACTTAAAGTACCACCTGAACATTTCAAATCATGTAAATCTATCGTAATACAGGAGCTACATACACTATGGGCCACTAAAAAATGTGTTGCACCACACTTTTTCTTTTCACATTATGATATTCAGTTATATGATAAAAAACTAAAAAGAATAGAAAACCTTATAAAGCATGGTGAGAATATATGATTAAGCTACATGATATTCATTCTCTACACAGCATCGACTGGGCCACAAAACGAGATGGAGCATATGTAAGAGACAGCTTCCTACCCCTCTTACAAAATGGCATTACAGCATTTATTGAAAATGTTAATACTCAACTTTTTCTATTAGAAATTGATGATCTTGTATTACCAGTTACTGTTAATCATGAGGAGTTTGAAAATTCATATGTATGTTCTCCTTATACACATTACATATCCTATGCACTAGAAGAGTTATGGGAATTAAAAAAACCGTGGTTAGAGAAGTTACTAACCTATCCGATTCATCTTATCGGAAGCTGGCTACGACGAACGAATATTAATAAAGTAATTATAGTAAATAATTGGATGTTATCAACAAATCTTTACCATTCTATCAATAAACAACAAATCGAACAGATTACGAATTTACTTGTTGAGAAATTTCCAGAGCATACAATTTTATTCCGTTCTTTAAATAGCGAATTATACCCTACAATTACACAAGCATTGTCTACTGTAGGTTACAATAAAATTATGTCTCGTTCTGTATATTTATTTAATCCAAAAGACTATAAAAAAATGAACCGAAAAGCACGAAAAGACTTATTAAATGATAAAAGTTTATTAAAGAAAAGTAATTATGAAATAATTACGAATGAGGAGTTAACAAAAGAGGATATTTTGCAGATTTCCGAGTTATACAATCAACTATATATCGAGAAATATTCCGATCATAATCCAATGTTTACACCAGCTTATTTATGGAACGCACTTCAGCATCATTTATTTGAGATAAAAGTTATAAAAAAAGAGGGGATAATTGATGGTGTCATTGCTTACTTTATTAGAGATGGAGTTATGACAACTCCTATACTTGGATATGATACAAACTCTGATCAGCAACAAGGCTTATATCGCATTCTTTCCCTCCTTATTACAATGGATTCTATCGAAAAAAATTTAATTTGTCATTGTAGCGCTGGAGCTGGAGAGTTCAAACGAAATCGTGGTGCAAAACAGCAGATTGAATACAGCTATATATATAATGACCATTTGCCACATAAACAACAAAAAGTCTGGAGAATCTTAAGTTGGATATTAAATACATGTATAGAACCGATGGCAAAAAAACATCGCTTTTAAATAAAAAAGAGATAAGATTCCCTCTTATCTCTTTTTCTATACCCTACATTATTCTGTAGATTGTTTGATAGTTTCATTTGCTCCTGCTACTCTTAGCATATTTGCGATTTCTTTAAAACCTCGATTTTCCGCATGCTCTAGTGGAGTAACGCCGTCTCGATCTGCCATATTTACATCTGCCCCATGATCAATGAGTAACTGAACAATTTGTTTATGATTTTCACTGCCATTTCCAAGAACAATTGCTTCTAGTAATGCCGTCCAACCAAGGTCATTTCTATAATTCACATCGATATCTGTGCGACCTACTAGCTCTTTTACAACTTCCACATGTCCTCTTTCAGCCGCTGGAATGAGTGCTGTTCCACCATGACGATTTGTTTCTCTAATATTTGTTCCTGCATCAATTGTTAGTTTCACAATATTAACATAGCCCTCTTTGCTCGCATAAAGGAATGGATTTTCTTTATTTTCATCTGGCAATTCAATGTCTGCACCTGCATCGATCAATGCTTTCACTGTCTCAACATGATTATGATACGTCGCTGCCATTACAGGTGTTTCTCCTTTATCCCCTGATACATTTATGTTAGCTCCATCTTTTATTAATTTCATAACTGTTTCTGTATCGCCTAGTGTTGCAGAAAGTAATAATTGCTTATCCATTAAATTCATATTCTTTTTCTCTTTGTTCTCTTCTTCCTCTTTATGCGTCTTCTCTTGTTTCTTTTCATTTTTCACTTGAACCGGTTTAGATTCAACCTCTTCTTGCTTCTCACAAGCTACTAGCATAATGAAAAGCCCTAACAACATAAATAATAAAAAATTTTGTTTCCTCACAACTACAGCTCCTATGAAAGATAATGTTTTTTTAACCATCCCTTCATCACATGTAACAACTCTTCTTCAATAGATTTATCCATAAGCCCCTTATATTCCTTCATTAATCGAATCATTGTATGCTTATGTTCATAATTTCTTAAAATATGGTTCATGTTCGGAATGATATGCCACTCTGCTTCACCATTAACATATGAAGCAATCAGTTTAGCATGCTCAGGTGGCACTTGTATATCACTGTCTCCCGTAATTGCTAAAACAGGACATGATACTTGCTCTAAATATGTAACTACATTATATTGTAACTGTTCTCTTAGCCATTTTGCATTCACTTTCGTACCTTTGATCCATATAACAGCTTTTGTTGAATGTTGCACCTTTTTCATCAGTATTTCATTTTGCTTTCTTATATGCTGCGGAATTTTCAACATTTTAGATAAACACCCTCTGAATCCTGACGCTATTTCTAACTCGTTAGCAACTTTATCTACTCGTCTCTCGAGCAACAATTTAGATGGTTCTGCTGCACCAGCAAGTAATATTAATCCCACAACTGATTCTCTTACGTAGACAGCTGGTGCAAGCAACGCTCCCTCACTATGCCCCGCAATAATAACACGTTTCGGATCTATTTGCGGATGATCCTTTAAAAATCTAATCCATAAAGCAGCATCATCAATAAAATCTGTTACCCCTGCTTTATAGTAATTCCCCTTACTTTTATGAGTACCACGTTTATCATAACGAAGCACTGCAAATCCTAAAGAGGTAAAATAATCAGCTAATTCTTTATATAAGTTTAACTGTAAACGACTTGTATTTCCATCACGATTTCCCTTCCCAGTACCACCAATCAACATAATAACTGGATATGTTTCTGAATAATATGTAGGAATTGTTAATGTTCCTTGAAGTGTAAAAGCACTTTCAATTGTCACAAACAGTTCTTTCCCCATTTCTATTCGCCTCTCATTCTTTTTCAGGAATGATAATCGTTGCAATCGCTCTTCTTTCCTACTATATTCTATGCCTATATTATCAAAAGTAAGAACAGGTATATAATCCAAACAGCTGTTGAAAATGATTCAACAGCTGTTTGGATTATATGAAAAAAATCTATTCTGTTACTTACGATGAAGTTGCAATAATTGTAATATCAAGTTTTCCGTATTTCCATCATCTCTTATTTCTTGTGTAACCTTTCCATCTTCCATAAAGAGAATCACATCTCCAATATCTGCTGCTACATCCATCATATGTGTAGAAAAAACAATGATTGTACCACTTCTCTTTATATCTTTTAATAATGTAACAAATTCATTTACCCAATATGGATCTAAACCATTTGTTGGTTCATCTAATAGTAGTAATTTAGGCTTGGCGAGCCACGCTTGTCCAAATAAAAGCCTTTGTCTCATTCCTTTTGATAGTCTGTGTAAACACTCGCTTTGCTTCTCTTCTAATCCAAGTAATGCAATTACTTCCTGAACTCTCTCTTTTCCTACCTTTCGAAAAGCTGCATAGAATGATAGAAACTCTTGTACAGTCATAGATTGTTGCGCATGAAAATCATCTGGCATATAACCAATTTCAGCTACATATTGCCTTCTATTTTTACGCAATTCTATGTCCTGTAACCTTACTGTTCCAGATGTAGGTGAAGAGATTCCTGCTAATATATTAAGGATCGTACTTTTCCCCGCTCCGTTTCCACCGCATAGTACAATACATTCCCCATCTCTACCGTGTAGCGAAGTAGGAAATAATGCCGTTTTCTTTTTATACTGCTTACAAATTCCATCAATTTGCAATACCGTCATTGGTTTCTTCTCCTTTCTAGTCGCCAAACAGCTAATAATAAGAAGATTACTGTATAGATCGCACTATACATAAAAAGAACTATAACTACTGCCCCACTCTGAAAAAACATCACAAGCTGATCATAGGATTGTCCAAATACTGCCCCTCCCCCTAATTGAATAACAAATATGATTCTTAGCAGTTCAGCCGGATTACAAAACACAAAAACTTTTATAAGCGATGCTATCATCGTATATGGAACAAGATTAAGAATACTAATTACTGCCGTAGGCCACATCATAATGAGTAAAAACCAAACTGCAATTGAAATTGCTAACGCTTGCCACCTTGTCAAAGAAAATGCACCAATTGTTATACCTAAAACTATAAAAAAGAATATAAGAATAATAGAAAATAAGTAAATTGCTAGTATCCAGCTACTTTTAAACATACTTCCACTTAATAATCCAATCATTACACTACTTCCAAAGCTAAGTGTAAAAAGAATAATTTGCGCTATAAATTGACCAGCAATCTTTCCTATTACATATGAGGATGTAGTTAAAGGATATGTACACAGAAGCCGCCATTGTCCATTTTCCATCTCATTTGCAATTGAAAATGATCCTGCGATTAACATAAATAAAGGGATAATGTATAAAATTAAGTTTAAAATTGTTCCCATTGTGTTCGTATATCCCACTAAGGATGGTACATTCCGTTCCATCAAAAATAATAAAGAAAGTATTACAATCCAAAGTAATAAAAATGTATACGAAGACTTTTCTCTTACTGTTCTACGCCACTCTGAATAGCATATATTCCACATATCATCACCCTTTTTATAGAAAAAGACAACCGCCTAAGGTTGTCTTTTATCCAGCTATTTGTAGGCTATAAAGCCTCTTTCCATTTTATTTTATATTAATGAGAGTGCCCTGAGTTATTCTCTTTCCCATGTTCCTTCTTCATTTTCCCCATCATTTCTTTATTCATTTCCCATTTATGATCCGTTAACTCTTTATATGAAAAGACTTTTCCAGCATGTTTAGATACAAAGTTTTCAGCATCTTTTTTCTCTTTAAAAGAAATTACATTGTATGCCATTGGCGTTTTAATTGTTTTATCATACACATAAGTAGCTTTATCTAATGAAATCCAATCCTTTGTATGATAATCTCGAACAAATTTTTCTTGTGTTTTTTCATTTTTATGTTCGTCCATCCATTTATACATACAACCAATGTCATCAAATTTTAGCGCTTTACCATTTTCTAAAATAACTTCCGTTGCGAATTGATTATCCATTACTGCCATATTACAAACATCACACTTATCATTTTTTTCATCGACCGCGACTGGCTCTGCGCCCTTCTTTCCACACCCTACCACTGCAAATACTAGGCACATACACATAACAAATACAACATGTTTTATTTTCATCAATACTTCCTCCCTAAAAAGAACAATATACTTCCCATAAGCAACATACTTACACTAATAATCCAAGCTTCAAATTGACTTTCTGTACCTCTTTCTATCTTCGAAAACTGCATACTCATACTTGGTTTATAATCAATTAACATCGATTCATCTGGAATTTTGATTAAATTTTGTAAAACAAGCATCCCAGGCGAATGAAAAAACAACTGGTATTCAGGAATATCCTGCGTTAAAACTAAAAAAAAAGAATCAGCCTTATAAGGTAATGCACTAATACCTGTATGATTTAAATCTACTTTTAAAGCACCATCCCAATAATTACGATGAATTACATTATTCGTGCTTTTCGTAGCTTGTGAGCCATTGATATTACTTAAAAAGGTATTCTCAGCTATTTCATTTTCATTTGCATTTTTTAATTGCACTCCAATAAAGTTATTTGTAACGATGTTTTTTATAATCCGATTATCTTTCGCCTTTTCAACATACATTCCCACTCTATTGTTAGTAACTTGATTCTGCGTAACTTCTGTTTCTATCGCATCGTACAAAAGTAATCCTTGCGCATGAACATTTCTTCTATTATTGATAAATTGATTTCCCTTTACAGTCGTTCTTTTCGTACCCATAATCATCGCACCAGTTATATTATATTGTGATATATTATTGCTCACATTCGTACCATCAGAATACATAAGGTGAATACCATAACGAGATTGCCTAATGGAATTTCTTAATATTTGATTATTATCACTTTGCTCTAAATAAATCCCATCCCTTACATTTTTCATTCGAACATTTTCAATTTGATTCCAATGGGACTTCCATAAATCAATTCCATTACCGTTAGCTTCTCCTAGAATACTGCTATTCTGGATTTTCGTATTTTGAGTACCTTCCAACTTCATCCCAATTTGCTGTGTACGAATTTCTAAATCAGTGAAATTATGCCCGACTCCTGCAACATATACAGCGGCTGTTCCCTCTCTTTTCTTACACTGCTCTATTTTTAGTCGTTTAACAGTAACATTTTCCCCATTCACCTTAATAACAGGTTTATTACCACAAAAACGAATCTTCGTATTTTTCTCTCCTTCCAACGTAATAGGTTTTGATATTTCAATCGCTTCATTATACATACCATTTTTTAGCTTTACAGTTCCGTACGCAGGAGTATCATCAATTTGTGATTGAATTGTTGTTTCAGCATGAATACGAAATGGGATACAAAGTAATACAAAAAATAAGAGAAAAGAAAATCGAATCATTTTCATATGTAATTCCCTTCTCTATCAAATTCTATTTACTTACTCATTTAGGAGAATACCAAAGAGTTGTGTGAAATTTGTGTGAGATTTGTGAAAAAACAATGCACTTTTTGTAATAAATGGAATTTTTCCTAATAAAAAAAAGATGTGTAGCAATTTCTACACATCTTCTATCATTCGCAGCCCGTAATCAATAAATCATCTTCTAACTTAAGTAACAATGTATCCATATCAATTTCCTGACCAACCTCTATATTTACAGATCGTATATGACCACTAATTCCCACTGCTACTTTCTCCAGTGTTCCGTCATTTTTTCGAATCGTCATTAATTTTTCCCATTCATATACGTAAGATAATTCATCAACGAAAATCTCTTCTACTCTTCCTTTATATGAACTATAAATCTCTTCAATCATTGCTTCCATTCAAAATCTACTCCCTACTTCACGCTTCTCTATTTTCTCATCTATTCTATCACTCCTGCAATAAACACCTTATATTTTTAAAAATTCAAAATAAAACTCATGAACAAAATGAACAAAATAACGATTATGCGTTTAATAACGTTATTTTTCTAATTATTTACCATACATACTCCATCCTTTATGATAAACAAAAAGGTTTTTCTGAATTTTCAGCATTCATCGAAAGCGCAATCATTTTCAGAGGGGGAGATTACATGTTAGCAGTACTCGGGTTTGCGATGGTCTTTGTCTTTATGTTTTTAATTATGACCAAACGTATGTCAGCATTAGTTGCATTAATATTAATTCCTATTATATTTGCATTAATTGGAGGATTTTATGCAAATGTAGGACCAATGATGCTAGACGGGATTAAGAAATTAGCACCAACTGGTATTATGCTTATGTTTGCCATTTTATATTTCGGAATTATGATTGATAGTGGATTATTTGATCCAATCATTAGTAAAATCTTGAAGATTGTAAACGGTGATCCATTAAAAATTGTTGTTGGTACAGCAATTCTTACTATTATTGTTTCATTGGATGGTGATGGCACAACAACATATATGATTACAGTTTCTGCAATGTACCCACTATATAAACGCCTTGGAATGAATCCGCTTATATTAGCTGGAGTTGTTATGCTAGGAGCTGGGGTTACAAATCTTACACCTTGGGGTGGTCCAACAGCTAGGGTTATGAGTGCACTTACTCTCGATGCTTCACAGTTATTTACACCACTTATTCCAGCAATGATTGGTGGGGCAATATGGGTTGTTTTTGTTGCTTACTTCCTTGGGAAAAAAGAGAGAAAGCGCTTAGGAATTGTCGATATACAATATACACAAAAAGAAAAGGCACTGATGGATGAACAAGCAGCAACTACAGAAGCTACTAGCTATAAACGTCCCAAATTATTATGGATTAACTTTTTATTAACAATCGCTCTTCTCGTCTGCCTTATCATAGAGATTATGCCACTTCCTGTATTATTTACAGTTGCTTTTGCTATTGCAGTTATGATTAATTATCCAAGTCTGGAAGAACAAAAAGAACGTATTGCTTCTCATGCAGGAAACGTATTAGCGGTTGTTTCTTTAGTATTTGCCGCTGGAATTTTCACAGGAATTTTATCGGGGACAAAAATGGTAGATGCGATGGCACAAAGCCTAGTTGCCCTTATTCCTGATGCGCTCGGACCACAGCTTCCTATTATTACAGCTATTATAAGTATGCCTTTCACATTCTTTATGTCCAATGATGCTTTTTATTTTGGTGTATTGCCAATTCTCACAAAAGCCGCTGCGGCTTATGGAATTAGTGCCGCTGAAATGGGGCGTGCCTCTCTCCTTGGACAACCAGTTCACTTATTAAGTCCACTCGTTCCATCCACTTATTTATTAGTTGGAATGGCAAAGGTTGATTTTGGTGAACATCAACGCTTCACTTTACTTTGGGCAGTTGGAACAACAATGGTCATGTTAATAGTCGGTATTATTACTGGCATCATTCCAATATAAAATGAAATAAATATCCTCATCTTTCCTATTCAAAAAGTAGAGACCATAGAAGTCTCTACTTTTTCTATTCTATGTTTTTCTCCGCTATTCGCAGATAGTAATACTTCCACTGGTTAAAATTTCACTTTATGAAGAGACCTGAAAATATCTTCTTTCTGGTCTTCCAACATTTCCATATATAAGTTCTGCATAAACCGTCTTTTCAGAAATTAAATACTCTAAATAGCGTCTTGCTGTCGATCGGCTTACGCCTACTTCTACACTCAACATTTCCGCCGTAATTCCTTCTTGTCCAACGTTAGATACATATTTTCTAATTTTTATTAGTGTTAAAGGATCAATTCCTTTTGGGGCATAAACAATTTGATTATATTCCACCTGTCCTTTAAACCACAAATGCTCAATTTGTTCTGCAGATAGTTGCTCAGTTTGTTTTAATTGTTGTATTTTTTTTTGATAGTTTTCTAAACTTTTTTTGAAACGATCAAACATAAGTGGCTTTACAATATAATCCGACACCCCACCTCGCAATGCATGACGGACAATTTCGACTTCTGATGCCGCTGTAATCATAATTATATCCGTATCATGTAGGTTACGCCGGATATATGTAACAAGTTCCGTTCCTTGCATATCAGGTAAATAAACATCCAATAAAACAAGTTGCGGCGAGACAAGATCTAACCACTCTTTCGCTTGTTCTCCTGTTGTTGCAGTCCCAATTACCTTGAATCCCCCTACTTTTTCAGTAAACCGACGATGAATCTCTGCGATGCGAATATCATCTTCTACAATTAGTACTTCAATCCCCTCGTTCATTACAATTCGCCTCTTTCCTTTGGCAATGCAACTATAAACAGTGCACCACCTAGCTCCCCTTTTTCTAGCGCCATACTCCCATTTAAATCTTCAACTAACTCTTTTACCTTTGCTAATCCATAACCTCGTTTTTCTCCTTCTTTTGTCGAAAAGCCTTTATCAAATATACATGTAATTACCTCATCATCAATCCCAAGACCTGAGTCTTCAACTTCAATGACAATCTCTTCTCCAATATCTGTCACAAACATTCTAACTTGCTTTTCATATCCCTGATTATATTCAACTGCTTCAAATGCATTTGTAATTAAATTACCTACAATAGAAACAACATGATTACTATCAATATGAGAGCCTAACTTTTGCAAACTACTCTCGCGATCTAAAATAAAATCAATTTTCAATTCTCTAGCTCGATTATAAAATCCTATTAAAATTCCACCTAGCCACGGATTTTGTATACGCTCCATAATAAACTGAACAAAGTCTTGGTATACAGCAGTCTCTTTATGAATAAGCTCCAATGCTTCATCATATGACTCTAATTGGATAAGACCCGAAAGCGTATACAAAAGATTGTTATACTCATGTGTCTGCGCTCGAAGTGCTTCTGTATAACGCCTCGCTTGAGATAGTTCTTCAGTTAACTGATCCATTTCTGACTTCAAGCGAAAACTAGAAACGACTCCCATTACCACATTGTTTACTTTAATAGGTAATCGATTTACAATGACAGCTTGTCCCCTTATATCTAAATATCGATCAAATTGCTCTTCTCCAGTTCGGAGCACTTCTAATATTGAGGAGTTCGGAATAATTTTCAAAATAGAATCCCCAATGATAGTCTGATGTTTTTCAAGAGAAAGAATTTCATACGCCGCCTGATTGACTAAACGAATGCAACCTTCTTTATCTATTACCATAATTCCTTCCCGTACAGATTGAATGATGGCACTATGTTCCTCATATAGAGAGGAAATTTCTTCTGGTTCAAAACCAAACATTAATTTTTTTATACTACGTGCTAAATATATAGAACCAAATATTCCAATTACTAACCCCGCAATAGCAATCCAAAATACTCTCTTACCGTATGCTTCTGCCACTTCATGAATATCCTCCATAGAAAAACCAACAGATACAACACCGATAATATGATTAGTCTGATCACGAATTGGTACTTTCCCACGTAAAGAAAGACCTAACGTCCCAGTCGCTTTTGAAATATATGATTTCCCATCCGTTAAAACCCCCTCGTTATCCCCACCAACCATCTCTTTTCCGATTCTCTCTCGCAAAGGATGCGCATAACGAATCCCTTCTTTATTTCCTACCACGATAAAATCGGCATCTGTTTCTACTCTTATTTTCTCAACAATTGGTTGAATAATAGCAGATGGGTTTTCTTTCTGAAATGCTTCTTGAATTTCAGGTATGGCAGCAACTGTTTTTGCGACGTGTAATGCCCTTTTACCAATTTGCTCTTCCACCGTTTCAGATACAATATAGTAAAAAAGAAAGCTCGTTAAAACAATAACAAAGAAAATGAGTGTACCAATCGTCAATGTAATTCTTGGCTGTAATTTTAATTTTTTAACCTTCAAAATCATTCCCCTAACTTTCATTGCCCATTACTCTGTATAATCTCCTTAATACAAAGATCACAATATGAAAAAATAGCTTATAATATATTAGGAAACCTCCTTAAAAGATGTTGTACAAAATCTACATACTCCCTTTCTTCATCACTACTATCTCCCTGATTCAGCCAATAATCCCCATCTACTAAATCAAACATTTCAATAGCAGTTATTTCCTGACAATTAGCATGTTGCAATACCATTTTCATCGGCTGTAAATCATCATCCCAATTAAAATGTAATACAAAAGCATGTAACAATTCCGGAGTATTTAATTGAGTCAAATAAGCATTTACTTCAGCAGGTTCTCCATACAAACAACCATCGATGATTGCTTGTTCGCTTTCTGTTAATTTCAGCCGAATAGCTCCTTTTGTTTCCAATAATAAATCTGCTATTTCAGGATTATGTCTTGCTAAAAACCAAGGAGTTTTCTTTATCCCGGCTGGATGATTCAATTCCACTCCATTTTCGATTAAACACTTCACAGCTTGTTTATTATTAAACTTAATTGCTTTAGTAAGTACTGACTCATGTAAACGATCTGTTATGCCTGTTTTCGCCCCGAAGGCTAGTAACTCTTTGAATATTTCAATAGGAGCCTTTTTTACAATTACGTAATGCAAGGAGGTTCTTCCAAACTGATCTTGTTCATTTATATCCACCTTTGGCATAGCTCCTATCACTTTTTCAAGATTTTTACTCTTAATTGCTTCAAACAGTATATTCATTTCATCCACCACTTTCGAACTAAAGTCTCTTTTTTACAGAAAATACTGATATCTACAAATGGATTAAGCCCTTTATCAGTAAAAAAGGATACCTCACAAAAATCAATTAAGCTTATTCAAATGTTAAAAGTTAAGTAAAACTAACATATTTATTGTACTCGTATATCTACTTCCTACACAAGAAATCCCAACTGAAATGCTGTATTACGTTATCTAATTCTATACTTCCTTCAAGCTGGTTCTCTTATCTCTTTTTCTTATTTACAGCATCCAATATAAATACAAACGCTAAATTTTATTTATTATTCAAAAAATACCCAGTAAAATAGAAAGACACGGTTATAAGAAAGTAGGGCGAAAAATGGAGTCAAAAGAACTTTTATTACAGGAAATCGTAATCATTGAAAAATGGGAGAAAGAACAGGAAGATCTTTGGTTCTTTGAAAAGTGGGGGAAAATTCCATTTGCTATTCTTGATAAGTTAACTCCTAAGTTTATCCATAAAAAAATTAATATTTTACTAGATGAGCTCATTCAATATCTCAATTCTGGAAGTAAATATTTAATTCATCCACAAACAACAATAAAGAAATTTGAAAACGCAGCTTCTTTAACAGATGTTCAAAAATTCCCTTTAAGTGAGATAGATACAATCGTTGATAAAATTATCGAGAATAGAAAATCTGTCGCAACTGCACAAGGGGCCACAACCGGTTTTGGTGGCATTTTTACCCTAGCAATTGATATTCCAGCTGTTTTAAGCATGTCACTAAACGTTTTGCAAGAAATTGCAATTTGCTACGGTTATAATCCTGAAGATATTCAAGAGAGATTATTTATCGTAAAATGCTTACAATTTTCCTCGTCTGATATTGTAGGAAAACAAACCATTCTTCATGAATTAAAACATTTTGATGCTCGTGTCAATCACGACGACAGTATGTCCCAAATTAAATCATGGCGCGAAGTGTTTACTGTATATCGTGACAATTACGGTTGGAAGAAGCTATTTCAGATGATTCCCATTGCTGGTATGATTTTTGGTGCTTATTTAAACCGAAAAACAATTGAAGAAATTGCAGAAGTAGGGAAAATGTTTTATAAGAAAAGAAGGGTACTAGATAGACTAGAAGGAATGAAATACACTTCTAAATAGTGTCTAAAAAGGTGGGCTGGTGCAAAGATATAATAAAAGAGAATATACCCATATATTTCTTGCACCAGAATCCCTCAAAAATTATCAAAGATCTTTCTACGTTTTTCCCCTTTAGAGAAGGTAACTCTATTTAAATATAACCAAAATAGAAATCACATCGTTCCCCGTATCAGCAAAATAAAAGGAATTAAGAATACTAACACATTTAATACGATCCCAATCTTTGCTCCATTATTTTTATCTACTTTATAAGAAAAAATAGCTAAAATAAATCCAATAGGACAAAGAAATAAAGGTAAAACAAGAGAAATCCCCTGAAATACAGTTAAAATAATTTCATTTATAAAGTTAACTATGAGTAAGATCAATAGAACTGGTATTAAAATCGATATACTTGTAGTTACCCCACTTTTTTTTAACAAAATATTCTCCTTTTTATTAAAAATATATTTATTATGAATTGAACATCTTCTTCCGCTAAAAAATATACCATAATTGGAAATATTAATGGTGCAAAAAAACACTAAAGTAACTTAAAGAAAATAAGATATTATTTCCTTTCAGGTGTTTCACCTTTCTAATTTTACAAAAAAGAAAAAGCACCTCACTCTTAACAAGGCGCTTTAGCAATTATACTTTTTATTTTATACACGTACAGCTGTACCACTAACAGCAACCATTAACATTCCATCACGAACGACCTCGTAGTCTACATCAATACCAACAATTGCATTTGCACCTTTTTGCTTCGCAAGAGTTTTCATCTCTTCCATTGCAATATCACGAGCTTCTTTTAATTTACTTTCATATGCACCAGAACGGCCACCGACAACGTCACGAACAGAAGCAAATAAATCACGTACAATATTTGCACCCATAATCGCTTCACCGTTTACAATATCGATATACTCAATAATTTCTTTTCCTTGAATCGTTGAAGTTGTTGTTATAATCATCACTGACACTCTCCTATAATATCTAAAAATTTACTGGTATTTCTTCTACCTTTATTATCACATTAAAATAATAAATGAACTATCTAATAACCTTACATAAAGATGACAGGTTTGTAAGATTTCATAGGTGAGGACTGATAATCAGTGGCAAACTCTTCATTCCCACTGATTATCAGTCCTCACCAACTAGCATTTTACAGGCAGTAATACTTCTACTCTTTGTTTTTAGGCAGGAGTATTACTGTCCGCTCAACTAACGAGATAAACTTAACTTTTTTAATTGTTACCGCACGTAGCTTCCAAATATGCATAGGTCGTTAAGTTTTCTAAAACCATACTTGCGGCCTTATAATCTCTTACTTTACTTAATACTTTCTAATTCCCATTTATGGTTATTACCTGGTGAATTTGTATGCTCAGGTTTTAAAATAAACTCACTAGAAGCTACAACTGGGGCGCTACCATTATCTGCGACACTAGCAGTCCAATTATTTTGTCTAAATGTGATATAAGTAGAATCAGATTTTAGATAGAAACTCTTCTCATTAGGAAGCTTGTCTAATTTAATAGAAGATCTATTGTTTTCAGTATCTAACCAGTTATAATCATAACCATTTCCAATATTTAAATACTGGTAACCACTATAACTACTGTTAGTAAACTTAAGGAACACTTCTTCATCTTTTTTGAATGGTTGTCCTGGTTTAGGCTGTCCTTTTCTTTCTATCATTACTGGTGTTGCTTGAATGTCTGCTCCATGTATTGCCTTTTGTATAGGACCGAGTCTCAATCTATCCCAATTGGACTGAGGTGAAAAGTGTACATATCGCCCATTAATTGTTTGGCTTAAACCAATGTGCCAATCCTCCTGTACACCTTCACGTATGTTAACATTCGTCTTCAAATAGTACTGTTTTCCTTCTAGAATAGGTTCTCCGGAATTATCTACTACTAATTTATCGATAGCCTCTAGATAGCTTTTATTTGAAACAAGAGGCACAGAAACTTCAGTTTTATTATTTTGGACATCATTGAGTTCAAACTTAACTGGGGTTTCTCCAAGAGCTCTTTTGTTTACTGCTAAGTCTACAGGTTCATTCTCTTTAGATTCATACACATTTGAATTCTTATTTCGAACTAATTTTACCTTTTGTTGCTTACCTTCTTTATTATTAACCGTAACAAAGATTTCTTCACTTATATTAAATAAACCTGGTATAACCGATGCGTAAATCTTTTTCTTGCTATAATCATAACTGCTATATGATAGAGTTGGTCGTAGTGCGCGGTTATCAAAGAAACCAAGGTTCACACCTCGTTCTAAAAGAGAACGATTTGGACCATAACGAACTAGATTTTTGTTTAGCTGACCATTTACTACAGCGTTTGCTGTCCAAGCATAACTATCTATCCCGCTATTTTTAAAAAATTCGTCCAATGAAAGATTATGATCAACGCTAGCAGGTTTTGTTTTATCCTTTTTTGGTGTATACACTCTAAATTTTGGTATAGAACCCAAATTTGTTTCTACTAATGTAGTAGAAGCATTTACATTAGACGCAAAATGCGCCCAATCTCCTAAATTTTCAAATTTCCCATCTTTCATTGTATACACATTCATCGTACTAGTAGGCAATACTTCAATAGAAAGAGGTGCCCCTTGTTCTACTGCTTTTAATTCATCCAGTGTTAGGGAAATTTTCACATCCGCTTGACCTTCTACACTGTCCATTAGAATTTCAGTTTTATTGTTTCCACCTTTTTCTGTAGTTAACAAGTTTGCTTTATAACGGTCTTGTGTTGCCTTTACAGTATTGATAATTTTATTTCCTAATCGAATGTTAAAGTGAGGTGAAACATCCCCAGCAGATGCTGTACCCGTATTTTTATATTCTAGATGGAAACGCACATTTGCTGCTTTAGCTGAATCAACAGTTGTTGCTGTTGACCAATCAAAACTATTAGAAATACTTTCTGTTTCTGTTTTTGTATTAGAATAACCATACCCCACATTTAACGATCCTTTTCCTGAAGGTACAGGACCCGCTGCTGATCCCTCAGCACCGGCTTCACCAGCTAAACCTACATTAAAAGAATGTTGTACCGATAAACTTTTTTCCCAACTCTTAGTACGTGATTCACCATTTGAATCTGTAATACTAGCAACTGGAGTAATATCGATGCGTTTTACAGCAATTTGTAGATTTGGCACATTCGCAATCATGGGATTGAAATCTACATCAGAATCACTGCCATAATGCTCCACTTCATAGCTATCTGTAAAAGGATCTCCATCTGAGTTTGCACTCCTAGGATTTGTTATAAATCTCTTTTCACCAAAGTCTTGCTGTTGATCCCATGGTTGGGCTTCATTTTTCCCTGTCTTTTTATTAAATACAATTTTAAACCCTTTTTCTTCTACATCATTAGGAATGCCATCATTATCCCAGTCATTATTTTCCTGAGGCTCTTCCATAATTATGATTCCCTTTTTTTCAGAACCATCATAGATAATATTTTGCCCTTCCTTCATATTTTTATTTTCTTTAAAAGTTTCCACTTTTCCGTCTTGTTCAGGTGTTGTTTCAGCTAACGCAGGGGATGCCAAAGTCAGTGCCATTGTTACACTACCTAATACACTAAGTGTTGGTTTTAATTTCTTCATCGTCATTTTTCTCCTTGTTTTCTAGATGAGTTAGAACATCTACTAGTAAGATTAACTTCATCATAGCTAACAAATCTTTCATTTCTCTCTCATAAATGTTACAAAAGTCTTTCAACCGTATTATTTCTTTTCTGATGCAATGGGAAGAGTAAACCAAAATTCACATCCCTGTTTCCCATCCGAACGATCTTGAACACCAATTTCTCCTTTGTGTATTTCAACTAGTGATTTTGCAATGGCGAGTCCAAGTCCAGACCCTCCAGATTGTGAGCTTCTTGATGGGTCTGTTCTGAAAAAACGTTCAAATATACGTAATTGATCATCGTAAGAAATCCCTTCCCCTTCATCACGCAAAATGAATGTAACTTGCTGTTTTTGTTTATTTTCCTCCACAATTAACTCGATTGTTCCAAATGTGGGGGAATGCCGAATCGCATTATGTAACAAATTACTGATAACCCGCACTATTTTACATGGCATAATCCAAAGTCGTGGCAATGTATCCGAAACGTGCAATTGTAAATGGATATTTTTATCCTTCAATAAGATCGCATGGGAATCTAGTACTTCTAATAGAATGCTGTCCACATGTGTTAAACTGGGGTGAAAGGCTCCTTGTCCAAGTTCTAGCTTAGAAAGCTCAAACAAATTATTAATTAATCCACTTAATCTTTGAATTTCGTTTAGGATTGTCGTTAGATACTGCATTTTCATATTAGGATCTTCAATTAAACCATCTTGTAACGCTTCTATCATCAATTGTATGCTAGCCATAGGGGTTCGTAAGTCATGGGAAATATTCGCAATTAGTTCTGTACGTGCTTTTTCTCCTTGTTCTAACTTAGTAAAGCTTTCTTCTAATTTTTTAGCCATTTGTTGAAAAGCTGTCGCTAATTCTTTAAACTCTTCTGGTTCTTTCCCGATTATATACATCGTTTCAAAGTGTCTATCACTAAATTGTTTCGTTAATGCAATTAAATTTTGAATAGATCTCATAATAGGACGTGTCATTAACCAGTAAATAATCGTTGAAAGAATCATTGCTACCATCACAATTCCTATTAATAACCGTGTTTGTTCCGGTCTAAGTAACATTCTTCTGTCACTATACCAGATCGAAATTACTATGATTCCCGTGCTTAATAAATTCATCAATAACAATTGATTCCGTAACTTCATGTTTCATTTCCTCCATCTGGCTCAAAGCGATATCCTATGCCCCAAACTGTATGAATCCAACGATTCTTTGTTGTATGCTTCTCCAATTTTTCACGTAGACGACTCATTAACACAGTTACTGCATTTGTGCACCCTTCATACTCAAAATTCCATATCTGTTCAAGAAGTTGAGATCGTGAGAATACTTGTTTTGGATGTTTTGCCATTATATAAAGTACCTCAAATTCTTTCACTGTTAACTCAATTTCATGTCCACAAACAAATACACGTCTTTTCGTTGGATCAATCTTCAAATCTAGGAACTCTATCATTTCTGATACAGGTTCTTTCTCTTGTATCGTTGCTTGATTTCCTCTTCTTAATATAATTTGCACCCTTAATACTAATTCACGAGGTGAAAACGGCTTTGTCACATAATCATCCGCGCCCATTGTTAATCCTAAAATTCGATCTCTTTCTTCTCCTCTAGCGGTTAACATAATAATAGGGACATTAGAGTATTGGCGAATTTCCTCACATAATTCCCAGCCATCTTTTTTCGGCATCATCAAATCTAAAATAATTAAATCTGGTTGATATTGCTGAAATACATTCCAACCTTCTATTCCGTTTACAGCGGTGTATACTTCATATCCTTCTCTTTCCAAGTACCGTTTACATATTTCTCGGATATTATCTTCATCTTCTATGATTACAATTCTTTTTTTCATACATTAAGTCTCCTCTGTTCCTTATAAAAACTGCGATAACAGCACACTAAATAAAGTGAAACTTTAATCAGTGGGGGTTTTCTTCATCCCCCACTGATTATTAGTTGAACGAATCGGGCTTTTATGGACAGTTCATCTCCTACCTAACTTCTTTGCCTTCGCTGAATTTTGAGGTGGGAGTGTTACTGTCCGTTAATGCGGGATAAAAATGGAGTTACACAATAATTTTTATATCACATTAATAATTCTGTTTATATAACTATAAAAAATATTTGAGTTACGCTATACACAACAGCCCATCCTATTTGTAATCTCCCTTGAATAGAAGTAGCTTTTTCAAACGCTATATGAAGTTCAAATTCCCCATATTATATTAATTCTGCTTCTCTAACGCTATTTTCAATCCTTTTTGAAATTCTTCGATATCAGGGTTGATTCAAAATACTTCCTCCATTGAAATGAGCTTGTTTAGTAAAGGATATTAACCTTTCCATACTTGTATATCTTTGCTTTCAATTTCCTCATCTTTCTAATCCTCCTAATGTTCTTGTAGCAAGTTGTGTAACGAATTATAATTAAACATATTTTAATGTAGTTTAACACACAATCATTTCTCCATTAATCTAAATTTACTTTATTTGAATTAAATTTAACACATTGAAAGAAATAACATAATTGTATGCAGCAGAAAAGATATCTTTAGCCCTGATATTATTCAATTTCTTTATTTTTAGGAATCGATCTTGTTGTTCCTATAATGTCTTTTTATATGAATACGTTACAATTAGTTACTGATATAATGAAATATTGCTACATTTACATTTACATTTACTCAATTACTAACACCTCCTATCACCGGAAGATAGATAGATTCAATCAAAAATTGATTATACTGGGGTTACTTCTTTGTTCTTCCTCTGAATCTTTATTTGAATTTGCCAATCATATATGAGGATTATTTCTTTCCAAAGCATTAGGTGGCATTAGGTGGCATTAGGTGGCATGAGTGCGGCATGTATGATGCTAGAGAGATTCTGGTGCGAGAAATTTATAAAACCTTGACATACTGATACTATCAATCTAAAAAAGGACATGATCAGTATGAAAAAGAAAAATTGATTTACAGAATCAACCTGTTCAAACTAGAAAGAATTCATCCATCAATTGTTTGCATTTATATCATCAAATATAATTCCGCTAGAAATATATGCGCTATATTCTCTTTTATTTTCGCTTTACATTAGAGCCTAAAAAGGCCCCTAATGCTAGAGGCCTTCCTTCGTTATTTTTCACTTTTCTCGTTTTCTTCCACTACTTGCACAACAGGCTTCTCACTCACCATTTGCTGCACAGTACCTTTTCCGGCAAATCCTTCTAATAACTCTTTCAAATCAATACCAGAAGAAGCTTTTAATGTTTCTTGCATTGTTGCCATTAAATCCGTCGCATATCCTGCCACTTTTCCAGCTCCGCTGTTTTTTCCACCGCCGCCTGTATCCACAACAGTAATCTTATCAATGTTACTAAGTGGGCTTGCAATTTCTTTTGCGTAGCTTGGAAGCATTTTAAGAACCATATCCATAATTGCCGCTTGCCCATATAATTCGAATGCTTCCGCAATTTTTTGCTTCGCTTCCGCTTCTGCTAAACCTTTTAATCGGATAACATCCGCTTCCGCTGTACCTTGCGCTTTTTGAACTTCTGCTTTTGCTTGCCCTTGTGCCTTTTCAATTTCGGCTTTTGCTAAACCTTCTACACGCACCTCTTCCGCACGTGCTCTTGCTTCTGCTTCAATCTTATATTGATCTGCATCTGCTTTTTTCATTTGTTTTACTTTTTCCGCTTCCGCTGATTGTTCAACTGCATAACGATCTGCATCTGCTTTCTTCTTTACTTCCGCGTCGTATTGTTTTTCACGACGCGCAATTTCTTTTTCTTCTAATTCAATTTGCTTTTCACGCTCAATGATTTTAACGCGCATTTGCTCTTCTGTAACACCTTGTTGTGCTTTTGCTTGTTGTAATTCATAAGAAAGGTCCGCATCGGCACGTGCTTGCTCTTGCTCTCTCTTATATGATTGTACTTTTAATTCTTTATGCTTTTCAGCCTCAGCAATTTGTGCATCACGTTGATATTCAGCTTCTTTTGCTTCTTTCTCCGCACGAGCTTTTTCAATACGTGCTTCTTTTTCACGCTCTGCATTCGCAATTGTTGCATCACGTTTCACTGTTGCGATTTGCGGTTGACCTAAAGCATCTAAATAACCATTTTTATCCATGATTTCTTTAATCGTAAAGGAGACAATACGAAGCCCCATTTTCTTCAAATCTGTCGAAGCAACTTCATGTACTTTTTGTGCAAATTGCTCTCTATTACTATAAGCATCCTCCACTGTCATTGAAGATAAGATAGCACGTAAATGGCCTTCTAATACTTCTTTCGCTTCAACTTTTAACTCTTCCGTTTCTTTCCCTAAATATTGTTCAGCTGCTGTAGATACTTCTTCAATTGTTGAACCTACTTTAATAATAGAAACACCATTTACCGTAACTGGCACCCCTTGCTTTGTATACGTATCACGTGTTCCAACTTCTAATTTATAGTTTAATAAACTAAGAAGTTCCGCTCGTTGCATAATTGGTACAACAAACGTACCACCACCACGAATAATTTTAATTTTTTTACCATCATCTGTTGTGACAACGTTTTTCCCGTCACCAAGCCAGTTCCCTGTTACAATCAGCGCCTCATCAGGACCAACTGTACGATATTTTGTGATAAACACCAAAATAAGTAAAAGTAAGATTGCGAGTAATATACCACCGATAATTAATGGAATCATTCAAATTCCCCCTTATAACTTTGGTTTTTTTAAAGAATAAGCGATGTTCTGTACAAGCAAAACACCATCTTGAACTCCCTCAATAATGACCTCGGTTCCTTGTAAAATATCTTTCTTTCCAATTGTCTTAGCTGGTATCGCATTACTTCCAAATTGCGAAGAAACTAATACTTCTCCAAACCCTTCTTTCGGGATGGTAATAATCACTTCTCCTTTGCATCCAACAAATTCAGCCATACGTTGCACTGTATTTTGTTCAGCTTCTGCAATTGGTTTTAAAATCAATATTTTCATTAGGAAAACTCCAATAAAAGATATGCCGAAAGAAAGACTAAAAATAACAATACTATTCCAAGTAAATAAATACTCTCCTATATAACTAAAACCACAAAGCATGGCAAAGAAACTGAGCAGCAACGTTACAATAGATGTAGATCCACCTCCGAAGCTAAATATGGATTCAAATATATCTCCAAAAAAGATATAAATAACAGTAAGTACGGTAGCAATAATAAATCCATATAAATAAATTGTCTCAAGCGGATAACCCAACAATGTCATGCCTTATCCCCCTTTCATCATTACCTCTCTCTTTGTTATATGTATGCCTCACCTCTTTCAAAAATTATTTTTCCTAATTTTCAGTTATTTATTCTTTTAAAAAAAACCTGTACGACAGGCTGCTTAAAAAAGAACAGGAGGAGCCTATGGTGACAGGCTCCTCCTAGAAAATAACCGTTATATTGTATATTTATATAATATACTATTTTACATAAAAAGTAAAGTTATATAAATATTTCTACTTCAATTTTTTCCCTTTTATTACACATGAATGAATATTCTATTATATAAAAAACCCCTTAAAAAAGGGGCTACGCCATTTTCTCACCTGATTCTTCTCTAAAAAAGCTCTTCATTGCATGAAACACATCAGCTTTCTGCTTTAAAATATAGTATCTGAAATTCTCATCTTTAATATTTTTATAGGCTGACATAAGCGTACTGTGACGATTGTACTGGTTTACTTCCCCATACCCAAACATATTACATACCTTCATCAATTCTTGCACAAACTTCACACACCGAGCATTATCTGATGTTAAGTTATCTCCATCTGAAAAATGAAATGGATAAATATTAT
>Ga0102589_1001081_pt1 | contig 41362 bp, 42 predicted proteins | sample AraplaMF_Col_mLB_FD_76858 | JGI IMG/M metagenome (GOLD analysis project Ga0102589, IMG submission 76858) | Arabidopsis root microbial communities from the University of North Carolina, USA - plate scrape MF_Col_mLB | ecosystem: Host-associated > Plants > Roots > Endosphere | place: USA...
ACACAAATTGACAGTATCGAAAAGAAACGTAGTGAGGTTAAGGAAAAGACAGAAGCAACAAATGACAAGATTGATGATTTACAACAAGATCAAGCAAATGTTGTTAAAAAACTTGAACAGCTTGACGCAAAAATGCAAGATACAAAACGTCAAGTTAACCAAACACAGGATGCAGTTAATAGTGGGAAAAAACAAATTAGTAAACTTAAAGAAGAAATAAAGTTTATTGAGAAACGCATTGAGTCTCGACAAGAATTATTAAAAGATAGAATGCGTTCGCTTCAAAAGTCTGGCGGAATGTTATCTTATATAGATGTCATTTTGGGATCTAATAGTTTCGGAGATTTAGTTCAACGAATGAGTGCTGTACAAGTCATCATGTCTGCAGATGAAGATATTATTAATCAGCAAAACTTAGATTTAAAAATGGTAAACAGTAAAAAAGATGAAATGACTGTCAAACAAGCAAAAATGGAGCGAGATTTAGCGAATTTAGAAAGCTTAAATAAGCAACTATCAAATCAAGTAAATGAACAAAATAATTTAATGGCGTCTCTAAAAGAACAAGAAAAAGAAGCGCATGAAGACGTATTAAATTTAAAAGAGCAGGATGAGTTATTAGCTAGCCAACAAATTGCATTGAAAAAAGCAGCTGAAGAAGCAAAACGAAAAGCTGCAGAAGAAGCAAGATTAAAAGCTGAACGAGAGAAAGAGAAAAATGAAAACAAACCATCAAATGGTGGTTCTGGTAATTCAGGAAACTCTGGAGGGGGAAGTACGCCACCAATCTCAAGTGGAAACTTTACAAGACCAGCTGCAGGTTATATCTCTTCAGGATTTGGTAACAGATCTTTTGATGGTGGAGGATTCCATGATGGAGTTGATATAGCAGGTAGTGGAACAGTTCCTGTTGTTTCAGCGGGTGATGGAGTTGTTATCAGAGCTTATACTTCATCATCATATGGTAACTGCGTATTTATTACACATAATATTGGTGGACAAGTATGGACAACAGTATATGCGCATTTAGATAGCTTTAACGTGTCGACTGGACAATCTGTCTCAAAAGGTACGAAAATTGGTTTTATGGGTAACACAGGTCATTCATTTGGTCAGCATTTACACTTTGAACTTCATAAAGGTGAATGGAATGCTAGCAAATCAAATGCTGTTGATCCACAAAAATATATTAATTTCTAATATCGATTCTATGAACCTATCTCCAAATCATTGGGGATAGGTTTTTTTGTGTACATTTAAGTTCTCATTAATTTCTTATGCTAAAAAATAAACCAATGAAATAGATATAAATAGACAGGGTTACTTCTAGTTAGAAATAAGCATTTAGTAACGTTTTCTACATAGTAAAGAGGTGGTGAAATCTCCTAAAATTTTCCTAGTTTATAATAATTATAGTTTAATATTGATTTTCATTCTAAATTACATTATCATATAATTAATACTAAATAATAATAATTCTAATTAAGGAGACAAAATATGACAAATAATCGCTTAACAACAAATCAAGGTGTTCCAATTGGAGATAACCAAAATTCATTAACTGCAGGGCGTAGAGGACCAACTCTTTTAGAAGATTATCAACTGATTGAAAAGTTAGCTCATTTTGACCGTGAGAGAGTACCTGAGCGCGTAGTCCATGCACGTGGCGCAGGTGCACATGGTGTATTTATTACGAAAAATAGTATGAAGAAATATACGAAAGCAAAATTCTTACAGGATGCTGGAACAGAAACACCAGTATTTGCACGTTTCTCAACAGTAATACATGGTTTGCATTCACCTGAAACATTACGTGATCCACGTGGATTTGCAGTAAAATTCTATACTGAAGATGGAAATTACGATTTCGTTGGTAATAACTTACCTATATTCTTTATTCGTGATGCTATGAAGTTCGCTGATATGGTTCATGCATTAAAACCAGATCCAAGAACTAACCTTCAAACAGGTAATCGTTATTGGGATTTCTGGTCTTTAACGCCAGAAACAACAAATATGTTAGTACATTTATTTACTGATGAAGGTATTCCAGCAAACTATCGTCAAATGAGAGGTTCAAGTGTTCATTCATTTAAATGGGTTAATGAATACGGAAACACAGTATATGTAAAACTTCGTTGGGATCCTAAGCAAGGTGTTAAAAACCTTTCAATGGAAGAAGCAAGTGAAATTCAAGCGAATGATTTTAACCATGCTAGCCGTGATTTATTTGATTCAATCGAAAATGGAGATTATCCAGAATGGGATTTATATGTGCAAATCCTAGATCCAGCTGATATGGATGATTTTGATTTTGACCCACTAGATCCTACGAAGGATTGGTTTGAGGATGTAATTCCACGTCAATTAGTTGGAACAATGATCTTAAATCGTAACCCTGAAAATGTTTTTGCTGAAACAGAATCTGTTGGTTTCAATCCAGGCGTATTAGTTCCTGGTATGCTACCATCTGAAGATAAATTATTACAAGGAAGATTATTCTCTTATTCTGATACACAAAGATATCGTATTGGCGCAAATTATCAACAGTTACCAATTAACTGCCCATTTGCTAAAGTTGCGAACAATCAACGTGATGGAGCTATGCCATTTGGTCAACAAACTCATCCAATTAATTTTGAGCCAAACAGCTATTCAGATACACCAAAAGAAGATCCAGCTTACGTAGAAGTTGATCAACCACTTAATGGTGTAACAGCTCGTAAGAAAATAGAAAAAACAAATGACTTTGGGCAAGCAGGAGAAGTTTGGAATAGATATAGTAAAGAAGAACAAGATACTGTCATTAAAAACATTAGTGCAGATATTGCGTCTGTTGATGAAAAGATTAAGCTTCGTGCAGTATGCAACTTCTATCGTGCAAATGCACAATTAGGTGAAAGACTTGCAAATGAGTTAGGCTTGGATTTATCTCCATATTTACAACACCTTACGACAAAATAATTAAAACCTTTTAATAAAATTTTATTAATTAGTGTTCTACTTGCAAACATAAGTGATACAGGCTTATCATATAATAGAACAGAAAAGGCATCGCACGTCTGTGTGATGCTTTTTCAATACATACACTAAATAGTAGATTGATACGTTCAAGCATGAACGGATAGGAGGTTCTATATGAATCGTAAAACATCAGCACTACTTGCATCGGCAACATTTGTTGTTGGAATTGGAGTGGGCTCATTAGCATTTAATAATAGTACAAGTTCAATTGTTTCAAACTTAACACAAAGCAAAGAAATAAAAGCGTCTGAGGACGAAAATATTGCGAAAATACAAAATGCTTACGAAATTATTGCAAATCAATATGTGAAAAAAATTGATCCTGATAAATTAACTGAAGGTGCAATTCAAGGAATGGTAACGACATTAGATGATCCATTTTCGTCTTATATGGATGGGAAAACTGCGCAGCAATTCCACGAATCATTAGGTTCATCGTTCGAAGGAATTGGAGCCGAAGTATCAAAGGATGGAGAAAAACTAATCATCGTATCACCGATTAAAAATTCTCCAGCTGAAAAAGCTGGGATCAAACCTAAAGATGAAATCTTAACAGTTGATGGGAAAAGTATCAAAGGATTATCACAATATGATGCTGTATTAAAAATTCGTGGTAAAAAAGGAACGAATGTAACCCTTGAGATTAAACGACCAGGTGTTGCAGATCCGATCACATTTAACATTAAGCGTGATGATATTCCAATGTATACAGTTTTTGGTTCAGTTAAGAATGTAAATAACGAAAAAATTGGATATATTCATATCACCTCATTTAATGAAAAAACTGCTGATGAATTTAAAAAGGAATTAGATAAACTAGAGTCTCAAAACATAGAAGGCTTAACAATAGATGTACGTGGTAATCCTGGTGGCTACTTACAAGCTGTCGAAGGTGTACTAGAGGAATTAGTTGTTAAAAATGAACCATATTTACAAGTAGAAAATAGAGAAGGTCAACGTGAGAAGTATTATACGAAATTAAATAAAGCGAAACCTTATCCAATTAATGTATTAATAGATAAAGGAAGTGCGTCAGCAGCAGAAATCTTAGCTGCAGCATTAAGTGAAGCTGGAGATTATCAATTAATTGGTGAAAAATCATTTGGTAAAGGTACAGTTCAGTCGACACTTGACTTCAAAGATGGTAGTAACATTAAGTTAACCCAGTTTAAATGGTTAACACCAGATGGTACTTGGATTCATAAAAAAGGAATTAAGCCGGATATAGAAATAAAACAACCTGACTATTTCTATGTAACACCAATTGATAAAACGAAGACATTTAAATATGACGACAATAATGAAAATATTAAACAAGCTCAAATCATGCTAAAAGGGTTAGGGTATGATCCTGGACGTGAAGATGGATATTTTAGTAAAGATACAGAATCGGCAGTTAAAAAATATCAAAAAGCAGTTGGCATTACTGTAAATGGTAAACTTGATCAACTTACTTCCGAAAAATTGGAAGCATCTTTAATTGGAAAAATACGCGATGAGAAGAATGACGTTCAATTAGAGGAAGCTTTAGAATTAGTATCTGAATAAGGATTGATTGTGAGAGAGGACGATGATTTTCGTCCTCTTTTGACATAATTCCCGGGAAATAGCTACATTGCTACATTCCAGGCAGGAGAATGGAAGATGTTTGTCGAAAAGTACACTTTAGGGAAAAGTGTGCTTTTTTAGTTGTATATTATATATTTCCCTTTGAAAAAAATGATATAAACCGATAACATAAATATATATGAATCTATAAAATCTAAAAAAAGGTGGTGAAAGATATGTGGTCAAATGTAATATCAGAATTACTAGTTGGGTTTGCTAAATTATTTTTACATCCATTTGTTTATTTGTTTTTTATCGCTGCATTATTTAGTGGGTATTTACGTGTGAAAAGAGAACGAAAACATTTTTCTACACGTATTTTTAATGCATCGTTTGAATGGAAGACATCTTTATTGTATGGATTATTTTTAGGTGCAATACTATCAGTCATTTCATTACTTGTTGGAATCAGTATTCCAATTGAGATGGTTATCTTGATTAGTGCCATCACAATTTTATGTACAATAACTTTACAATTTCGTTGGATGTCGCCTGCATATACAATCGGACTAGCACTGATTGCTATTCCATTATTAAATAAAGGCATATCATCACTGTCCATATTAGAAAATGTTGTTCCAAAAGATATGAATGGAATACTACCAGCAGTTACAATATTATTAAGCTTATTATTGTTAGCTGAAGGTGTTTTAGTACAAAGGAATGCTGCGAATCATACATCACCACTATTTGTAGAAAGTAAACGTGGTAAAAGAGTTGGTGCGCATGAAGCAAATAAACTTTGGATTGTACCATTATTTTTGCTGATTCCGAATGGAACAATAGTGAGTGATTTTGCATGGTGGCCAATTCTATCTTTAGGAGATAGTGGTTATTCAATTTTATGTGTACCTTTTGGAATTGGTTTCTACCAACTAGTTAAAGGAATGGTTCCAAAAGAATCAATCAAACTGGTTGGCAAACAAATTGTGACACTATCATTATTAATTTGTATTGGTGGAGTTGTAAGTTACTTTGTAGGATTTTTCGCATTCGTGACAGTAGCAATCGCAATTGTTGGACGTGAAGCTATTTCCTATATTCATAAAAATAGAGATTTCAATACACCATCATACTTTACATCAAAAGCTGTTGGTCTAATTGTATTAGGCATTTTACCAAACTCAGTAGCTGATAAAATGGACATACACGTAGGCGAAAGCATAACAAAAGTAAACGGGCAAAGCGTATCGACCGTTGATGAATTCTACAATGCACTCCAAATCAACCGTGCGTACTGCAAGGTTGAAGTCATCGACTTCAACGCAGAAATCCGTATTACACAATGTGCAGTATACGAAGGAGAACACCATGAACTGGGCTTCATCTTCCCTGAGGAAGAAACGAAGTATAGTGGTGAGGTTGGATAGAAGTGTGATGTTTCATAATGTCACGGAATGGAATTAACAGCAAAAAGGAATGTATTTCATCATTGAAATATGTTCCTTTTTTTTATTCTTTATTCAAAAAAATGGTAGTTTTGTGGAATAAGAATAACCATTGGAAGAAAACTATAATGTCGATCACAATAATTTAGAATACGTATCGAACGGCTTTGGGCGATAATGAAAGGATGATGTAGCGATGGATATGGACATTCCAAAAGATGATGATATTGAAATGGAAGAAAAGGTGGAGCTAAGTGGAAGTATTGATAAAATAACGGAACATAAAGTTTGGGGCGCACAGGGTATCTTTGATATTCCAGATCAAGGCAAATCGTACAGGAAAAGATACTTAGGAAATCGATATCAATAGTTCTGCAAAGTAATGAACTAGAAAAATATGTGAATGTTTTAAAAGTCTATTGTTTGAACAAATTCAGGAGTCGATAATCGACTCCTGTTTAGTTTGGCAGAATAGTTGAAGAAGGAAAAAGGGGATATATAAGATTTATTGAATTATATAAAATAGTATGTTGTAAGCTGATAGTTTTAAAAAACATGGTATATAAAGTATGGAAAAATAAAAGAGTTGCTGCTTAGAGAAATCTTTGACAGTGCCACACAAAGACAAGGAGTTGAGTTATGAAATTTCTACTCACATCTGCAGGTATCAAGAACAAGAGTATGCACGACGCGCTAGTTGACATGCTCGGCAAACCGATAGCTGAAGCAAGCGCCCTCTGCATCCCCACTGGGGTGTACGCCATACCCGGTGGTGCAGGCCACGCATGGAAGTTCTTCAGTGGACAAGCCACCACTCCAATGTGTGAGCTTGGCTGGAAGTCCATGGGAGTGTTGGAGCTCACGGCGCTGCCCAGCATCGATGAAAAGCTTTGGGTTCCTATGGTCAAGGAGACTGATGTTCTACTAGTAAATGGCGGTGACCCTTTGTATCTTTGTTATTGGATGCGACAGTCCGGACTGGCAGACCTCTTGCCTTCGCTAAGCGCAGTCTATGTGGGACTGAGTGCAGGTAGCATGGTGATGGCACCTAACATTGGAGAATTCTTCGTTGACTGGATGCCACCAAACGGCGGTGATGACACGTTGGGATTGGTCGATTTTGCAATGTTTCCGCACCTCGATCACGAGATGCTTCCTGAAAACACTATGGCTGCCGCAGAGAAATGGGCAGCAGGGATGAAGGGGCCAGCGTATGCGATTGACGATCAAACCGCAATCAATGTGATCGACGGAGAGGTTGAAGTTATCTCTGAGGGGCATTGGAAACAGTTTTCGCAATGATACTCCTCTTCCTTAAACTAATATGATTGAAGCTCACTCTATCAAAAGAAGATCAGGAGAAAATTTTAGTTGTGCTTAAATTGATTAGAAATTTAGAGGAAGTTAAATAGTATATAATGTGAAAGTTCTACAACAAATGGCTGCTTATGCAGTCATTTTTTTATTATACGAAAATGCAGAATACACATTTTACGATTGCCATTACCACTCTCAATGCTTGGACATGCTTATTGATGAAAATGTTTGATATATGATACATTTAATGGATTTAAGAAAAATTTAAGATTTACCCTATCCTTTTTTTAATTAGTTTTTCCTATCATAAATATGAAAATAACAGCTTGTTGAGAGCGTCCGAAGGTAAACTGAGAGATTATTGATATCAACTAGACGAATATTGCTATCGGGAGTTTTTAGAATACTAGAAGTAATCCTCATTGTTACATGTTGGCGTGACAAGAATCGGAGGAAAAATATTGGGAAATAAAAAATTGACATTCGTATTATTCATAATCTATTTAGTGGCACTTAATTGGTTAGTCCTATTTAAGTTACATTATTCTTTTGATCAAATAGAAAAAGTGCGAGTAATTAATATGATTCCACTTAATAATTATGTTTTTTCAGAGGTGTATAACAATATAAGGATTTTTGTACCATTAGGAATCTATATATGCATTTTTAAAAGTAAGTGGTCCTTCCTGAAAAAACTTCTTTCAATTTTTGGTTTAACTCTAGCATTTGAGACGACCCAATTTGTTTTAGCAATTGGAAGAAGTGATATAACTGATATACTGGCCAATACGCTTGGAGGCGCAATAGGTATTGGAGTTTATGAGCTTTTATTTAAGATTCTAAAGCACAGAACAAATAAATTTATAAATTTATTTGCAGGGGTGTTAACTTTATGTGCATTATATTTTATTATCTTTATTTTTAATAGACACGTGATACTTAATTTATAGAAAATAGTAAGCGAGACATTTTGGAAAGAAAACTAACGTATTTTTGGTATGAAGGAGTAAATAAGCCCCAACCATTTTAATGGAAGGGGTTTTTTCGATTTTATTTATTTGTTAAGTTGAAGCGTCAACAAATTCAAAATTAAAAATGAACACCAAAGCAGTCATTTAAATAAATTACTAAATTTCAAAATTAGTAATTTAAATTGGGAATTTGGAGAAAATAAAATGATAAAAATTGAACAAGTATTGAGGGGAAGTAATGAATCGAAAAACACTGATCAGTGGTTACCAATTTTTTTGTATGATTTTTCTATTTGAAATTGGGTCTACATCTTTAGTTGGGGTTACATCCATGGCTAAACAAGATACTTGGATAAGTATAATGATTAGTATTTTTCTAGGGGCTATGCTTTTTTATGTTTATATTAAATTATATGAAAATTATCCAGGATACCCATTAACTAAATATGTTCAATTTATTTTAGGAAAGAAAGCTGGAAGCGTTTTATCTATTATTTATATCATTTTTTTTATTTACATTAGCGGTAGAATATTGCGAGACATGGAAGACTTATTAACAATGACAATGTTTAATTCTACTTCATTAATTTCAATAGGTATATTAATGATGTTTTTAGTCATCTATGGACTTTTCAAAGGGCTTGAAACTCTTGCCCGAACCACGGAAGTCATATTTATATTAATTATTATAAGTATTGTAATCCTTTTAGGTTTTGAGGTTATTTCCAAATTGTATCATATTGCTAATTTAAGACCAGTATTAGAAAAAGGGTGGAAACCTGTTTTAAAGGCTATTCCTTATGGGGTTATTTTTCCTTATGGAGAGTTGATTGCTTTTACAATGATCATGCCATATTTAAATACTAAAGAAAAAGCATTAAAGGTAGGAATACCTGCAATATTCTTTTCGGGATTTATATTATTAATTTTGATTATTAAAAGTATAGCTACTTTAGGAATTTCTGTCATGGAAAGAGCGGAGTTTCCGATTTTAACAGCAACAAGTTATATTAATATAGCTAATTTCATCCAACGTTTAGATACTTTTATCGTTATTCTAATGATTTTTGGAGGTTTCGTTAAATTATCTATTTATACTTATTGTGCAGTCTCAGGTGCTGCTGATTTATTTAATGTAAAAAGTAGTTCACAGTTAATTTATCCGATCAGTGTTGTCATTCTCATTAGTTCGTTATTGATGGCATCAAACCATATCGAACATCGAAATGAAGGCTTTGGCTCAGTGCCTTACTTTTTGCATTATCCTCTTCACGTCTTTATTCCAATTACTTTACTTATCATTTCGTGGATTCAAAAAAAGTTTGGAAGTAACGATAGAGAACTGACTTCAGAGTAATCTTGTGAAAGCAATGATCTTTTTGTTTAACTTACCTTTTTCTTTGGAGGTAGTGCCGTTAATTAATTTAGGATTAAGTTTCATTTTTTTATTGATTCCAATCCTCTTTATCGAAAAGGATTTAAAGTGAAAATTTCAGAAACATAATGTGAACATCAAAGTAAACGTTTAGTCGATTTTTTTATTGAAGTAACTGTTAGTCATTTAAGAAAGATTCAATTTATGTAGGTGATTTACTAAGTTATATAGAAATAGATAGATTGGACAAAAATGAGAGGGGTTACAACCATGAATGATCCGAACAATATATTACTAGTTGGGGAACAAGATGGAGTTAAAGGAGACTTTAATACATTAAAATCAATGATGACATACGTAAGATATACAACACTGGACGCTATTAAAGATATTACTGTAGAGGAGCTAGATTATCTGCATTCTCCAACAGGTAATACTATTGGAATGTTACTTACCCATATGGCAGGAGTTGAATATTGGTTTCAACTTGATACATTCGAAAATAGAGATTTAAACGAAGAAGAAGAAGTGATATGGTTACCTGGTTTAGATTTAGACGAACAGGCAAGAGAGAAAATTAAAGGTAAAGATGCAGATTATTATATTAATCTTTTAGAGGCGATTCGAGAAGATACATATAAGAAGTTCAGTACACGATCAGATGAGTGGTTATATGAGAGGTCGAAATTTGGAAGGAATTTAGCGACAAATTACTTTAAATGGTTTCATGTATTTGAAGACGAAATCAATCATAGAGGTCAAATCAGAATGATTCGTAAATTATATGAAAATAGTTTGAAATAGTGATGTATACGCTTGAAAGGAAAGTCATCCAAGTTTGGATGACTTTTACTCATTTTAAACGTTGGAACGTAATCATACGTGAATAAACAGATATTTTTAGGAAATTAACTATTATCGAGTTTTAGGAGTTGAAACATTGGAGGGAATTAAATGTCAGTATTCATTTCAACAATTGTTGGTGTCATAGGGTTTGGTTCGTTGGTATGGTACTATGCAGCTTTAGGAAAAAGAATTCATCAAGAAGAAACAGAGGATGGCAGAGATGTAAGCTATGAAATGAATCCATTTACAGGATCGGCAAAAGATATTTCAAATAAAGATAAAAAATGATTTACTCGTAAATAACTTAAATACATTAGAATAAAGATTTAACTTCGATTCATTTATGGCTAACTATTACTTATACGACTTGATCGACTTTAAAGTCGATTTTTTTAGTTGCGTTAACGGACAGTTTTTGAAAATCGAATAACTTAGTGAGCCAAGTCAAATATGTAATGTAGTCATCAATTAAGTGGAAGTGTTTTTTTAGGATGTTAAACATAAAAATTAAAATAATTAATTTAGTAATTAATATTATTAAAGTTAATATTAAATATTTTAAAATTAAAGTGTTTACTTTTTTAATTTATCATCATATAATCTAATCAAATGGAAGAAAGGATTTGATTATGGCTTATCCAGTAATTACAAATTGCCCTGTTTGCAGCAAGACACTAAAAATTACAAAACTAAATTGCACTCACTGCCACACAACAATTGAAAATGAATTTGAGCTTTCACCTTTCTCTTCCCTGTCGAAGGAACAACTTCATTTTGTTGAAGTATTTCTGGTATGTAGGGGGAACATCAAAGAGGTTGAAAAAGAGCTTGGGATTTCTTATCCAACTGTTAGAGGTAAACTGACTGACATTATTACATCACTTGGCTATGAAACTAAGAAGAAAAATGAAGTAGACGAGAAAAAGGTTGTTGCAATGCTAGAAAATGGTGAAATTTCTACAGAAGAAGCAATTAGGTTGTTAAAAGAGGAATAGGGAGGAATTTATGATGAAAGAAGAAATCGCAAAAGTATTAACAATGGTAAAAGAAGGTAAAATTGATGCAGATAAAGCATCAGAACTAATTGACGTTTTAAAGGAAAAAGAAGCAGGAAGCAATCATACTCATAAATCACCTATTTATGCGGAAAAAATATTGAAAATTCGTGTTCTATCTGCTGAAAACGATAACGTTAAAATCAATGTGCCGATCAAACTTGTTAAGGCCCTTCTAGTTGCTGGAAATAGTATCTTAGCAAGTATTCCCGAATCAGAAAAGTATGTAAAGGATATTGACATGAATCTTATTATTGAAGCAATTGAAAACGAATTGGATGGTCAACTTGTTGATATTCAGACTGGAAATGGCGATATAGTTTCTGTCATCATTGAGTAGGGCTTACTTATGCTACAATTAAAAGTGAAAACTAAAGAAGTTCGGTTTACGATCCCAGTTCCATATACCATTTTACATTTTGGTATTTCTATTCTTTCTTCTAAAATTCTTCATAATCAAATGAATGAATGGTTAAATCATCAAGATGAATTCACGGATGATAAAAAATTCACTATGACCGTTCCAAAAATAGACAAAAAACTACTTAAATTAGTGGTTAAAGAATTACGAAAACATAAAGGACTTGTGTTAGTGGATGTCAAAGCTAAAGATGGTACTGAAGTTTTAGTAAAGGTTTAATGTAACGGCAGCCATAAGTTAGATAAAAAATAAATCAATGCCACTTTCGAGGATTGAACCCTTTATTGCACAGGGCTTAATCCTTTTTAATTTTGTCTTTATTTTTTGATTACATAGAGTAAGTACTTTTCTAGCTCCAAAGTGAAGATAGTTCATTCAAATTGTTATAAAATCACCAATTTGAAGTTTATAATCAATACACCTTCTTTAATTAGAATATGAAAATGAATATAAACCATCACTGGGAGTACGCTTCATTCCCAATGATGGTTATTTTTGTTGTCGTTAATGTGAATCAGATTCTAGTTTTAATGATCGATTCATTTTGTGTTTGATTTTTTTGCTAAATTCTGTAGCTCACTTTTTGGCTCAGTTGAAAATTCAACGTCTTTCCCATATCCCTGTGGGTTTACACTTGGAGCTTTTTGTCCTCTTCCACTTGATTTTTTACTCATAGCGTCTTCACCTCCAACGATAGTATTTCCGATAAAAACTGATTTATGAAATTCTATAATAAATGTTAGTGTTTTGTTATCAGTGTGCTATTGAGTGAAAAACCGTGTAGGTATACCATAACAAGAGTGAAACATCTTCATTTATAGTCTACATAGGATAACAGATTTAACATTTGATACTGGAAAACAGGTACTGATCAGTCAATTTATGGTGTCTCGAATGCACATCGGAAAATGGAGTTGTAGATCAAGTTGGTCTCATCGGATGAAAGCAGATGAATGATTAAATTCTAAATAATAAGGGGGTATTTTAATTGATTTTTTTATTAATAATCGTTGGAACATTACTAGTTTATATTCTTTCACACTTACCAGAGTATGTAAGTGCAATGATTCTTTTAGGAGGCGTATTAAGTACTCTAATTGGAATATATATTGAATTAATAATCATAGAAAAAAAGTTAAAAGCGACACTATCATAAATTCAGTTTAGAACATAAAAATAACATGAAAAAAGTGTAGAATATGAAAACATATCTACACTCTTTTTCTATTTTATACAATATATCCACTTATTGATAAATATCACTGTTGTTGTAATCATTAAAAGCAGATTACATGTGTTCTAAATCTAACATATACCCAAATCGAGGGACAGAAATGATACATTGACCGTATTTGCCTAACTTCTTCCGTAATCTATATACAAGAGTATTAATTTCTTCACGACCTACATCAGGCTGATCTGATTCATTTGTAAGACGTTCTGGCCATACATTTACTTTAATTTCGTTATAACTTACTGCACTATTGGCTTTTTCATATAACAATAGAAATAATTCAGTGTCTTTACTTGTAAGATGAATTCTTACACCATCTATTAATACTTCTCTTCTAACAACATTCACAGTTAGGCCATTTAATTCGTTTAAGTGCTTATCTAAAAATAACGGCATATCAAGCGTGTCTCCGAAGTTCTTTTCAGAAGGGTTATGAAAGGTGAGTACTGCGGCACCACTTGCAAGACTGATAATATCTCCATCACGAAGGAAAACTGGTTTGTTTTTTTCAATAGATGTATGATTGACCTGAGTTCCATGCTTACTCATAAGATCAACTATAGTGTAATGTTCCTGATCAAACTGAATTAAGGCATGTTTTCTAGAGATATATTGGTTTGTAAAAGGAATATCGGGGATGACATTCCCCCAAGTGCGTCCTATCAATGTTTCTTTATAGGAAATAGGTATTCTATCCTTTTTCGTAGTTGTTTCTCCCTGTTTTATAGAAAGGTACACATCTTGAATCATCATGTGGTTACTCCTTTGATCAATAATCTAGTAATTAACCAAGAAGAGTATAACATACGTTACCGATTTGTAAAGAAATCATATAATCTGTTGTCGTCTGTAATCTAATAATATATTAGCAAGATAAAAAGAAAATCATAAATGATTAACTTCATAAGCAGTACGAATTCCTGCTTCTATTGCTCCTTGTATCCATCCTGGAGTAGATGATGCATGAGAACCGCCAAAATGAATTCTTCCTTCAGGTGTCCTAATAAATGGACCTAGTTCTCTTTGTTGGTTTGGTTTATACATAACAAATGCCCCACCTGCAAATGAAAATTGTGTCCAACTTTGAGAATATCCTACTAAAAATTCTTCATAAACGATATCACCAAAAATAATTGAAAGATTAGCTAACGCTTTATCAATGCGGGTATTGTTTCTCATATTTTCCCAAATAGCAGCATCGTCTTCCCAAGTGTAGCTTGCTAATAATACGCCAGTTTCATAACCAAAATCATGACTTGGAAAATATGAAAACTTAATAGGTAAGTCAGTTGTTAATTTTCCGCCAAACAAGCTTAACTTTTCCCAAAATTTCGTTCTAAATTGAATAGCAATTTTTGTGGAATCAGCGTAATGTAATTCTCGAATAACTTTCCATTTATTATAGGATATGGAATTGAATGGGGAGACATCTACAAAGTTAAATAATGAATAGGGGATTGTTGAAATCACATAATCACATTCATATTGATTTTGTTTAGTAAGTACTTCATTTTCTGCATAGATTGTTACCTTAGTAGCCTCTTGTGTAATTTTTACTACCCTCTCATTCAGTATAATATTGTTCCTCAATTGCGGTAAAAATGCTCTAACAAGAAAATCAGTGCCACCCGTTATTTCATATAATTTCAGGTTTGGTGTTAAAAGTACAATTACTTCGCGTAGTATTGCTGTAAATGCTAATTCTGGAAAACCCTCAATTCCGACGATTGTCTTAATCATATCAATTGCACCCGTTGATAGGCTTTTTCCAACAGGATTATATCTTAAAAAATTTTCCATTGAGTACTGATCATACTTTTCAATAATAATGTCCCAATTTTTTTGAGGATCTTGATTAATGAATTCAATGACAGGCCCAATTGCAGATATAAGTAATTCCGTTGCAGTTTTTCCTTTTTCATCTTGATTGACTGGATAATTTAATATATCTGGATTTGAATCGTAGATTTGTTGATTTGTTAAAACATTATTTACATAAATTATGTCATTAGGGGTGCTATTGATAAATTCATTTACTTGTAAATTATATTTATTGATTAATGCAAATGTTAAATGATGGATTGACGGAATGCGCATTGCACCTAGTTCAGTATATTGATAATCAAGAAAAGGTTCTCTTTTGGTATAAATACGTCCACCTATTCTTCTATTGGCTTCAATAATAGTCACTTGATGACCAGCTTCTTTTAAAAGTGAAGCACTTACCAATCCAGAAATTCCTCCACCAATAATAACGATTCGCTTTGGTGAATTTGTCTTTGTTAACCCATTTTGAATGAAATAAATCATTTGTTCCATCGAGAGGACTTCTTGAACCAAAGAATACCACCTCATCTAGTAAAAAAAATAAACTATCTTTATAACAGTATTCAATAATAAGATGAAGTAGAATTTTAACTTAGTTTTCGCAATAATCTTAAAGGCTGGTTTAGCCCCTTATTTAATGAAACAAGTTAGAAAAAAACTATAGTGATAATATCTTATGAATTGGAAAATAATAGTGCATAGGAAAGGAGGGAGTGTATATGTCTGTGAAAAAGTGGTTAAAAGGATTGGTGGTTTTGTTAGCGATGATGATGGCGGTGACAACTACAGGCTCACTTAATGTTTTCGCTGCATCTAGCCATGCGACACAGCCTCAAACTGCGAATACGATTGAGGTCCAGTTGAACGATGATTATTTTAATCCAAAAGTCATCACGATTCCGAATGGAAAAATGACAACGTTGATTTTAAAAAATGTTGGTAGTAAAGAGCACACATTCACTGTGGCAAAGCTTAACATTGATACCGAAGTCCAACCTGGACAAACCAAAACAATTACTGTGCAACCGAAAATGTCGGGTACATATGAACTGACTTGTCGATACCATTACAATGAAGGAATGGTAGGAAGTGTAATAGTCAAATAAAAGGCAAGGCCAATCGGCCTTGTCTTTTATTATGTTAATTTAAATTGATATAACTGAATAAGTTAATATTAAAAAATTACATTGCTAAGATAAAATTACTTGAACAAAAAGAGGGGATTTTGTTCAATAGAGTGAATTAAAGAGATGAAAGTAAGATTAAAAGGCTACAAAGTAGATAGTAAAAATACTTATAGGCGGTGTAAATTGATGAATAATAGTCCTATTGTGAAAGAGTACGCTAGTGAATATCAGGACCAAGTAGTAGATTTAATTCTCAATATACAACAAAATGAGTACAATATTCCGATCACAAAAAGTGATCAGCCTGATTTGTTTACGATCGGGGATTTTTATCAAAATGGTAAAGGAAATTTTTGGGTGGCTCTTATTGGTGATCAAGTAGTCGGTACGATCAGTTTTTTAGACATAGGTAATCAACAAGTTGCATTGAGAAAGATGTTTGTCGGTAAAGATTACCGAGGTGCAAAATATAATACTGCAAGTTTTCTATTAAATAATGCAATTAAGTGGGCAAAAGATAATGAAATTAAAGCAATTTATCTAGGAACGACCCCACAATTTCTAGCTGCTCATAGATTTTATGAAAAAAACGGATTTACAACAATCGGAATGACAGAGTTACCTGAAAATTTTCCAGTTTTACAGGTTGATAAAAAATTTTATCAGTATTTGGTAGATGAGCATTAATAGATATTTGCTATCAAAAATAGGGGAATTAAAAAATTTGATGAGGTTGAAAATGCAACTGATCCATTGAAATATGTTCATTTTTATTAATGAGATGACATAAAAGGGATTATTTTAAAAAATGTTTTGTAGGAAAAGTATAAAAACCCATTGACAACGATAATGATAATCGTTATCATTTAAAGTGTAGTAATAATCAATACATAAACACCCTAGTATTGATTAATGATGTAATGAAACCTAACTGGACTATTTTGTTGAAAATTCCCCATTCCCTTTAATACTTTTAAACACAAAAAGAGCTTGATTAGTCCCCAAGCTCTTTTTGTGTTTATGAGTGAATTTATGAAAAGAATGATTAACTCCTAACACACTGATCTATACACAATTAAAATTGCTTTTCAAAGATAAAATAATGAATCCCATAAACTAGAGTAAATACAGCTCTAGTTTTTTTGTTCTAATTTACTTGTTGCAGTGTATACAATTTAGATAGAGATACGAATAGTATATAGCTAATATAGAGGTGTTTTTACAGTATCTAGATTGCCTAGAAAGCGTTAGAAGCAGGTGAATGAAATGAATGATAAAGGTTTTTTATTTGTAACCTGTGTTAACAATCCGGAAGAATATCAATATTGCAAGGCCCATATTGACTTATTACAAGTTCCAGCAAATTACGAAATCGATTTTCTAATCATTGATGATGCGAAGAGTATGGCTGAGGGATACAATAGGGCTCTACAACATCCTTTTAGATATAAAATTTATCTCCATCAAGACACATACCTCATTAATCCAACTATTTTATTTGATATTATTCATTTATTTTCAAACCATCCTAAACTTGGAATGATTGGTGTAGTAGGCTGTAAACAACTTCCGGATCATGGGAAATGGTGGGAAGGCGATCATTTATATGGGAACGTTATCGATATACCAGAAACATACCGACTTTTATCTTTTAATCGAGCTGACGAGAATAAGTCATATACGTCAGTAGATGCAATAGACGGATTGTTGATGATTACTCAAACAGATATTCCTTGGCGAGATGATCTATTTAAAGGTTTTCATTTCTACGATATTTCACACTCGTTTGAAATGAAGCGGAATGGTTTTGAGGTAGGCGTACCTCAAATGGAAAATTTATGGTGTATCCACAACAGTGGTAGATACTTGGACGTAGAGGCATTTGAAAAAGCGCGCACAACGTTTCTTGAGGAATATATGATAGAGAATAAGGAGTTATCGAAGGAGAGTAGGATGGATAAAGACTCTTATGAAGGCTTATACGAAAATAAACACTCTGACTATTTTAAAGGTCTAAACAATAAGCTATTCCAAAAGATATCCCCAAATAGCACTACTATACTAGAAGTGGGTTGTTCAGAAGGAAAACTGGGAGCCTATATACAGCAACAATATAATGCAAAAGTATATGGTATTGAGTTATTTCCAGAAGCTGCAAATCAGGCTAAACAAAAATTAACTGATGTAATAATCGGTGATATTGAAAAAATGGACCTTTCCTATCCAGAACAATTTTTTGATCATATTATTTTTGGAGATGTATTGGAGCATCTAAAAAATCCATGGGCTGTACTTGAAAAGTTGAAACCTTATTTAAAGAAAAATGGTACCATATTAGCATGTATACCTCACATTGGACATATTTCCGCATTGGTAGAATTAATAGCAGGCAATTGGAATTATACGAAAAATGGAATTCTCGATCAGACTCATCTTCGCTTTTTCACTCGAAGCACGATTTTAGAGTTATTTAATAGTACAGGATATAATATCAAAGAAATTGACTCGATTACCAGTACAAATCAATATTGTGAACAATGGATTTCTCATTTATTTCCTCTGCGTAAGTTGCTATTGATGGGGGATGAACCATTCGCCACTGATATTAGAACGTACCAATTTGTTGTAACAGCATCAATTAAAGAGTAATTCATATGAGTCGCTACCTGCGGCTATTTTTTTTGAAAATAAGTTCTTGTTCTATAAGTAGAATAAATCATTTAAAAAAGTCTAGAGGAGGTCAAAAACCTTATTTTATCGAACTCCTACATAAGAGGTGAAGAAATGAAGCAATTTAAAATGAAAATGTTAGTCATCCTCGCAGTTGCTGCCATTGTATCTGGGTGTGGAAAAGTAGATACAACATATAAACCGAAAGAGAACACAGAATTGACAAAAGAAGAAAAAGTAGCAGAAGAAAGAATGGTAATTCAAATTGCAAAAAACTATGTCAAAAAAACATATGGAGAGATTACTGATCATCAACATTTTGATGCAAAAAGAGAAAAGGATGGAACATACACCGTCCATGTTTATCGTGATTTAGGTGACCATAACGAGGGAATTGCTTGGCTAAATGTGAATCCAAAAACGAAAAAAGTCATTGATGGAGTGAATTGATTAAGATTTTAACAAAACAACAGAAGTTATTCGGAAGACCTTTTTAGGAAATTTATCGGTACTATTTACTGAATGTTTTTTATGAAGAGATATGTAAAATCAGTTCATTAGGAGAATATTACTTATTATAAGCTATAAACTTTTAAACTTTTTTAAGTAGAAAGAATAGGGACTGAGAACTAAATATCATTATTTAATTCTAGCCCCTAGCATACTTATTGTGAAACCTTGACTATGAAGTCATGGGTTTACGAAAAGCTGATCGGACATAAATCAGCGCACACCCAATTGATAGAATGACGATGATTGTTAGGCCCCAATAGATATTACTGTATGCGTGGGCTAACGGTATGTTCTTTTGCCAGTTTAGAGCACTTGCCGATATAGCAACTCCGAATGCACCACTGAAAAATTGAAGAAGCTGAAATAGTCCAAGTCCAGAACCAATTTGTGCTGGTAATAGTAATCTTGACATTTCATTCGATATGCTGCTCGATAAAATGGTGAAGCTAATACTCATTAACATGTAAATTAACATGATTGCAAGAAATGATACTCCTTCAAACAGAGCGAATAAAACAACAGATGTCAAAAGAAGAAACGGAATGTATCTAATGATCGAACTGTTTCCTTTTGAATCAATGATTCGTCCTACCTTTTGTGAGACAAGCATAGCTAAAAATGAACCTGGAAAAATGACAAGCCCGGCTTGAATTGCGCTAAGGCTATATTGTTTAACAAGGATTTGTGGCATTAAAAATAGTGTTGAAAAACTACAGATATATGCCGCAATACCAACTGCTCCTAAAATTAGATATTCGCGATTTAGGAATAGTGATGGGAGCACAAACGGTTCTTTTGCAGATCGTATACGAACGATGAATAGAAAGAGCGCAATTAGTCCAACACCTAGCAGGATCCAGGAATGATTTGTTAAGAAAAGCAGAAGTCCCGTAGTACCAACGCCAATAAACAGTGCACCTAAAACGTCGAAAGACCCTTTTTTCGGGTTCTCTTTTGGAATTAAAATCGCAAAAAATGGAACTAACAATAAAGTGATCGACGTTACTACAAACAAAATATGCCAGCCCATATATTCTACGATTGCTCCTCCAACGACAGGACCTAGACCTAGACCGAGCGATACTGAAGACAAAATCATAGCCATCGCTTTACCGCGACGTTCTATTGGAACATAACGGGAAATTAATATTAGTGACAATGCTGGGATTGATCCAGCTCCGGATGCTTGAAAAATACGGATAATTAGCAACATAATAAAGCTATTGCTAAACAATCCAATAATTGCTGCAAGACTAAGAGATAGAATTCCAATTATAAAAAGTCTTCGGATTGGAATAAAATCGGCTAATCGACTATACGTAATAGATGAAATCGCAAATACAATTGAATAACTAGTCACGATCCAAGAGGTTGTAGATGCGGTTAATTGATATGCTGCCGCAACGTCTGGTAGAGCTAAATTAAACATCATTGTGTTCATGATAACAAGTACAATTGATATACCAAGCAGGAGAGTAACTACTCCTTCATTCATGACGCTTTTTTCTTTACCTTGTATAGAATTAATTGTAGTTTTAGAAATCATTTTTTCCCCTCGCTTTAAGTTCTGTATTTCGATGTTTATCGAACAATAGAAATATATCATGCGTTATGATATAATGCAATCATAAAAACCGAAAAAATGATAAGGAGGTATATTGTGAAGATTTTATTTCATCCGGATCGCGCTGATATTCATTTATCTAACGTTCTGTCTGCCTTAAGCGATCCTGTTCGTTTATTGATTGTTTCTAATGTTAACAATGCAGGTGAAAGATCTTGTGGGGATATTGGAGTGCCCGTTGCAAAATCCACTTTTTCCCATCATACTCGTACCTTAAGAGAAGCGGGTATTTTGAATGTGCGAGTACAAGGAACTCAGCGTATTCTTTCATTAAGAAAGGATGATTTGGAAAACCGTTTTCCAGGGCTACTTTCATCAATTTTAAAAGCATTTGAAACCTCAGAAGAGAAGAAACAGTTACTAAATCCAGAACAATAATCTCATTTAACCAACAACGTAAAAAATAGCCACTAAGCCTTGATATAAAAAGGATTGGTGGTTATTTGATGTGAAGAATGTTTTGTTAGATTAGACAGAAATTAATTTTATGTTCACTTTCAAAAAAAGGTAAAGATGATTCACGTTAATTTTATAAATAACCATCATAAATAATACATATGTTAGAATAGGGAAAAAAAAGGTTTGTTTTTAGGAGTGGGAAAATGTCACCAGGTGGGGATTTTATGTTTACGTACTTTCCTATTTTTTTTGGAATCGTATTTGTAATTGTTATATCCATATTTGTATTTACAATTATCAAGGGAGTTACCCAATGGAATCAAAATAACAATTCTCCAAAATTAAATGTAAAGGCGAGAGTTGTTTCTAAAAGAACAGCGGTACATGGCGGTGGAGAAAGCTCGTCATATAGTAGATATTTTGTAACGTTTGAAGTAGAAAGTGGAGATCGAATAGAATTAATGGTAAAAGATGCTGATTTTGGCATGCTTGTCGAAGGTGACAATGGAGAACTTGCATTTCAAGGAACAAGATATCTTGGTTTTAATAGATCTCGTTAAAATAAAAGGTGTTTAGTAGGTGTGATAAAAGATGGAAAATGTGATGATTGGATTATTGTTATTAATAGTTATATTACTAATCACGAGTGTGAATGAAAAACTTAACAAAATAGAAAAACGAATGAAAAATATTAAAGTAACTTTAGAACAGGTAGCTAAAGTAATAGATATACCTGAACATCCAATTAATAACGAATTGCGGAAACTGTTAAAAGAAGGAAAAGAAATTCAAGCGATTAAAGAAGTTAAAACAGTCTTGGGATTGTCATTATTAGAAGCTAAACAGTATGTAGATGAACTTTAGAATTCAATCACTTTCTTTCCTATATTTCAAAAATAAAGACACTCAGAGAGTGTCTTTATTTTTTAGAATCTCACTTAATCAACTAAAGCATTATTCTTTTATACGCACTCTCATTTCTATTAGATATTCCTCTTTTTGAATCAGAGAATGGTGGTTGTAAATTAATGATTCGTATATATCGCTAATCACTTGTAATTGATGGTATTCCACATAGTGGATTAGTTTTTGTAAGTTTAAAAAATAATCATCTATTGAAACAGATTTAAATGTGATACATACGTATTTTCCTTTTGGAATGATGGCAACATCTGTATCACTAGTAAGCAATGATATCTGTTTATTCGTTAGAACAGGTGTAAATAAATATTGATAATTAACCTCGTCAATATGCTTGTATGGTTGATAGGAAAAAATCACTCCATAACCATTATTTCTAAATCCTTCTGTTGATGCAGCAAATTTCTTTAATTTACTATAAGAAGCATTTAAGATATTTTTCGGATCAATTCCATAAGCTTTGGTCTGTAAAATTTTTAATTCATCCTCATATAAAATAAATGCTTCACCAAGGGAAGGATATTCCATTTGCCTTTGCAATCCCTTTTTGGCATTAACAATAATTTTTTCGATTTCTACTAGTGATTCAATTTTCTCTCTTACAATTTGTTCTTGTTCGGTTAAAAAAGCAAAAAAATCATCTCTCTGTAAACCTTGTACTTCCTTCATTTCTTCTAATGGTGTACCAATATATTTTAATGATTTGATTAAATCTAGAAGATGAAGTTGTGAATCTTTATAGTACCGATAATTAGTGTCCGGGTCGACATATGCAGGTTTAAATAAGTTGATTTTATCGTAATAACGAAGCGCCTTGATTGAAATATTCACCAGTTTTGAGACTTCTCCAATGGTGTAAAGCTTTTCCTTCATTGCAATCACCTCCTTAGTAAAAGAAACGTCTACTAGTTTTCATCATAATGAATACTCTTTTTGACTTCTTAAGCTTTTTTGATATGCAGGTTCCTTCCATGCAAGGGTTAACCCAATACCAATCGCTAATAAGACTGTCGCAAAATAGTACGGATAGTTTAAATCGATATCGAATAAAATTCCACCAATAATTGGTCCGATTATATTACCTATACTAGTAAACATCGAGTTCATGCCACCAACAAATCCTTGTTCATTCCCTGCTACTTTAGATAAATAAGTTGTCAATGCCGGTCTCATTAAATCAAATCCTAAAAATACAGTTACCGTCACAAATAAAATCATAAAGTATGAGTTCACAAGCGTCATTAGAAACACAAGAATCGTGGAGAGAATCAGACTATATCGTATCAAACGAATTTCACCAATCCATTTTGTAAGACGATCGAATAATAAAACTTGGAAAATCGCCCCAAAAATACCTCCCCCAGCAATCATGATGGCAATATCCTTTGGTGTGAAACCAAATTTATGATCAGCAAATAAAGAGAATAAAGATTCAAACGCTGCTAATCCGAATTGTGATATGAAGATAACCATAAAAGATATAAAATACATTGGTTCAAAAACTCGCTTTAGTCCTTCTTTTTTGCCTTTTACTTCTATATTTTCAGGATTTCGTTCTGGTTCTTGAACGAATAAAATGGATAACATGGCTGCCAATACAGCAAAAGCCGAGGCAAAGAAGAACGGTAAGCGTGAGCTAATCTCTGCTAAAAAACCACCAACTCCAGGGCCAATAATAAATCCAGTAGAAATAGCTGCCGACATATAACCAAGTGCTTTTGCCCTTGTCTCAACCGTTGTGACATCTGCAATAAATGCTGTTACAGCTGGCATAATGAATGCTGCACTGACACCACCAAGCATACGCGAGATAAATAAGACTTCAACCGTTTTTCCAATCCCAAATAATAGTTCTGAAAAACTAAAAATAATTAATCCTATAATAATCATTCTTTTTCGTCCAAAAAGGTCTGCCCAACGACCTGAAATCGGTGAGATGATTAACTGAGTGATCGCAAATGCAGCTACCATATAGCCCACAACCGAACCAGATAAATTCAGCTCATTCATAATGGAAGGAGTAACCGGGATGACAAGGCCAATTCCTAAAAAGACAATAAATAAATTAGTTAATACAATCGCTAACATCATGTTTTGTTTTTTCATGTTGTTTTACTCCTTTCAAAAGCTTACAAAACATAATGTAAAGCCTCCCATAGGGGGAGAGTCAACAGTTTTATTGTATAACTTTTTAAAATAATAATGCTATCAGAATTTTCCTATTCTCATAGCCATATTAGAAAATAAAAACCCTTGAAAGTTCAAGGGTTTTTATTTTGTTACAACAGCTAAAATCCTTATGAAAAAATGGAAGATAAAGCGTGATTTGGGCTATATTCTGCCTTTTCGTGTAATTTATATTTTACTTTATGTAAACTTTTCTTTACATCGTGCATACAATTCTATACACGAAGTAAAATTGCGTTTACAGGGGGTGTAAATAATGACTTATCAAGAAAAGAAAAGTATCGTCTTGTTAATTAGCACCATCATCATTTTTGTATCATATTGCCTGTACATGTACCCTCATTACCCTAAAGGTGGTTTGGATTTGAACGAAACCTATCGCTACTGGGGCTCCTTCGTCCTTATCTTGACGATTGTTTCTATCGTTGCGCATATCATTATTAGTATCATTTTTAATATGATCTTTAGAATTACGACTAGAGAAAAGGAACCATCATTTGCAGATGAACTAGATCGGTTAATAGAATTGAAAGCACATCGAAATTCATTTTTTGTATTTATCGTTGGCTTTCTTCTTGCAATGGGATCACTAATTATTTTTCAGCCCTCACAGTTGATGTTTATTATCTTAATTTTTTCCGGGTTTCTTTCCGATGTGACCGGTTCTGTTACGAAACTCTATCACTATAGGAGAGGAGTCTAAGATGGGGAAAAATCTTGTTGGCAATCACATTCGTAAATTACGTTTCAACCATGATGAAATGACCCAGCAACAATTAGCTGACAAGGTTGGCGTAACAAGACAAACAATCGTGGCACTCGAAAAGGGAAATTATTCGCCATCTCTAGAACTTGCTTTTCGCATCGCTCTTGCCTTTAACTTACCGTTGGAAAAAGTATTTTTCTATGGGGAAAACACCAAGTAACAAGATAGGTGATGATCTGCTTTACCGTTTATAAAATTAATAAAAGGTGGAGATGAAAAATGAATTCATATAGAAAATCTGCAAAAATAGTGGGAGTACTGTTTATACTTGCAGCCGTTACGGCGATAATTGGACTAAAACTGTATGATCCAATCCTTAAAGACCCCAATTACTTGATCCAAGGCTCAGCACACGCAAAGCAAGTGGTACTGGGAGCACTAATGGAGTTACTTTTGGTCGTTTCAGCCGTTGGAACTGCAACAACAATGTTTCCAATTCTACGAAAGTATAATGAAACAATCGCTCTTTGGCATGTCTGCTTCAGATTTCTTGAAGCGATTATCATTACAGTCGGTGTAATCAGTGTCTTGTCATTGCTAACTTTAAGCAGGGAATTTGTGGCAGCAGGTGCACCAGAAATAGCAGCCTATCAAACTTCAGGCATTCTATTAAAAGCAGTACATGACTGGACATTTATGCTTGGTCCTTTGTTCATGTTGGGTATAAATACGTTGATGTACAGTTATATATTTTATCAATCAAATCTTGTACCTAAATTTATATCATGTCTAGGAATTACAGGGGCAATAGTTGTTTTTATCTATGCCTTGTTAGTAATGTTCGGTTTCATTCAACAAATTTCTGTTTTAGGTGCTATTATGGCACTGCCAGTTGCAGCGAATGAAATCATTTTAGCTATATGGCTAATTGTTAAAGGATTCAATCAGTCTGCTCTTGCTGCTATTTCCGTAAAAAAGTAAGTTGACGAAATCATACTAACGGGTTTTCCTTTGGGAGAGAAAAGGAGAAATTAAATAGCCTAATGACAGACCAATTAACAAAAAATGGTCTGTCTTTTTTATGATTAAATCAAGGTATTCGTTAATTGCAGTACGAAATATAAAAGTAAATTAGCATATTTATTAACAATGGACAATAAGTATTGTCTCTGCTGATTTATGTGTTACTTTTATGCTAAATGAGATATTGAAAATTATGCTATTTTTAAATAAAAAGTTCTGTTCATATTAATTGTTGATTATAGCAAGATACAATTAGAGTATGAAAAGAGAATCGTTCATTTGAGAGTGATTGGAATGGAAGGTACGAAGACTCCTATGGGAGATGCGGGAAACTTGAGACCCCTGAGGCCAAGCAAGGTAGGCATGCTAAAACCACGACGTCCTGTCGTAACGCATGCATGATCCACATCGTGTGGACCCGAGGCTCAAGTCACGCCCCATGGAAAGCGAAGTACCTGGAATGGAAATCGACATTCTTCTTTAACAGAGCAAAATAAAAAAAGAGCATTGACTGCTATATCAATACTCTCTTAGTGTTATTTATTGTGTTAATTTGTTGCGAAATATATAGCAATTCTTACCGTGAAAAATTGTTTTCTCTCCTAGAAGAGAACCCATTAAAATCATACCATTCACTTAATAAAACGTAAGGGATTGTCTAACTTTAAATAAAAATCTCTGATATTTGAAAAATAAAAAACCTCTAATGCTAACATTAGAGGTTTTTAACTGCTTCGTATTCTAAATAACTAAAAAATACTTACACTACTGTGGAACAGTACCGATTATTCCTTTGACTCTCTTCCGTATATAGCGTAATCAGTTAATAATCCCAATACCTGGAGAACTACACCGATGATGGCTACTTGTATATTTTTATCGATGAAAGCCATCATGATACAAAATACTGATATAGGAAATAAGATTAACTTTATGTAATGCTTAAATTTATTTTGTTCCACAATATCACCTTACAAATTCGTTTATATTTATTATTATATTTTACTATTTTAAAGTAACTTATTCGTGGACAAAGAAAGATGTTTAATAGGATGATTTCATAGAATGTATCGTTAAATGTAAGTTAGACATATTTGGCAATTTCATTTATTTCACGCTGAGTTAGGATGGGATCGATGATAATAAATGGGAAGTTATCAATGTCCAATGTAAAATCAGAAATAACGAAGTCAATGGCTAATTCATTTAATTCCTGCTTAGTTATTTTCAGTTTATTGTAGCTTATAAACATAATTTTATTACCAAAAAACTTTTCTAATTTTGATAAATTATAACGCCATACACCTGGACCTTCACTATTTAAAAAAAGGACTCGTTTTTTTATTTTAGAATAGTTAACTGAAGCTTGAATATTTAAAGTAGCTCTTGCTGTTGCAATATTATGACTGAATGGAAGAGAAAATTTACTTGTAAAACTCTTAAGTGCATCATCAACATTTTTGTACAATTGTGGATAATTATTTTGCGCATATTTAATAATCTTATTGTATCTACGAATGTCTTTCGGTATATTTTTTTGAGGGAAATATTTCTTTAATGAGTATATTTTATATTGCTGATGAAAAGTATAGACAAACTTTTTATCCTCCAATAGTTGAACTCCTGTATGTCTTTCTAATAAATCTATTAATACATAAAGTTCATTATAATAACTATTTGCTTTATTCTTAAATAATATATAGATTGTATCCTCGTCTTGTTGGTCAGGGCTAAAATATGGGATTTTAGAAATAAATATTGCGAAGGATATCCGGTCAGAGGAAGAAAAGTTTAGTTTATTGTTTTTTTCAATTTGGTCACAAATATCAGTAGCAATGTAATAGAATATGGACTCTTTTATTTTATTTTCGAGCATTTTTGAAAAATCTAGTTCTACCTCATAATGAAGGCGACTAAGTAAAGAACCAATAAAATAAATATATTTCTTAATAGAAGCAGGAAACAAAAGTATATTATATCTTTCTGTTATTTCTGTTATAGCTTTCTCTATTAATGAATATGAATAAGTTTCTAAAGGCCAATCGTCTGTATTTGAATAGAGCTCATACATTACATCAGTACATAATCTTCTTTTATCCTCTTCTAATCCGTTAATTTGTAGCGGTGCACGTTTCAAAGTTAGATCATAATACTTTAATAATTCTTCGACCTGATCTAGTACTTTATATACCGTACTGTATTGTTGTGTAATGAATTCTTTACCTAATTCACTAATGACAGTAACATTTTTTAATAAAATAAGTAGAATCGCTTGATATGTATAAGAATTCTTAACAAATAATGAATAAATATCTTCATTTGATGAACGTATTGGCTTATGAAGATATACACCTTTCCCCTTAATCGTCTCAATCTGCCAACTTTCTGGAAAGATAGAATTTATATATTGTATATCAGTACGTATTGTTTTTTGAGTGTATCTTAAAGACCTTGCAATTTCCTCGATTTTAAACCATGTGTCCTCTTCAGATAGAATATCAATTATTCTTATTCTACGAACGCTAACCTTATCCATAATATTAATACTTTCCTTTCTAATTGGACCGAAAGTTGCTTCTTTATCACTATATTTTAGCTTTGTTTTTCTATTGATCATTGCGGGTTCGTACTCTGAAAGGGATTGGATTGAATATCCTTTATGTAAATCAATCTTCTAACTTTTACATGTAAAGAGTCGGCCACATATCAATAAATTAAATTTATTTTAAAGAACTAAATCTATTAGATATTATTTTAATTCAAATAAGTAAGGCTAATAAACATGTTTTTTTACTTTTGACTTAGGTAAAAAAGTAGTAAACCACAGCAATAACTGAATTTATTCAGTTAATAATGTTCTTTTATATAATGTAAAAAAATCAAAAATTAGTTTTATAAATCAGAATCAGTATCTTTTTTTTGTGAAAATAGGATTTCTTGCGTTCAGATTATTATTTTTTATCTTTTTATAAGTTAAAAAAAAACGTGGTAATATAGTCGGAACTATTCTATATTTTACTTGTGATCTAACTCAAAACAATCGATTTCAGCATAAAAATTTGTTACGTTTCTCACAACTTATTCAACTAAAATGAATTAGGAAGTGAAGGAAAGAACAAAGAAAATCATGTTAAGAATTACTTTGTGAAGAGTAACACAAATTAATAACATGAGATATATGAAGAATAATGACATGACTGATAGAATGTTAAAAAATTTGAAGTGGAAAAAGCATGGGTTATAAGGAGTGATAACAACAATACCACCTTTCATGTGATTTGTTTCACAGAAAAGATGGTAATCAAGGGAGATGGAAAAGTAACTCGGAATGTAGGTACTTGGTTTAAGCTTGGCTAATTTATAAGTTGAATAGAAAATTTGGTTGAAATCACAAAAGGAGTGACAGTTATGCTAGCAACTAAGTTGAACTTCATTAATCGAAAAAATAATACTGTTATATTTGTGGAGAGTTTACTGCTTCTTTCAGGAATTTGTAGAATCCTAGAACACTATAAAATAGTGGTTGAAAGAATTCCTAATTTTGATGGAGTGATACAAACAGATTGTCTCAATTCTATATTTATTTGTGAAGTAGCTAATAACGATATGGAAACAAGAGCTAAATCAATTTTGAAAGACGATAGTTCTACTAAAGTGATCGTCATAAAAGATGAACTTCAGGTTAATGAAATTGAAGCATTGGTTGATTTAGGTGTAAAGGGATGTTTGCTATCCGATTTAGATGAAGTTTATTTAGTGATGACAGTAAAACAAGTTCATTTAGGGAATTTATTTATCGATTACCGTTTTACGAATGAAATTTTAAGGGAATATAAATCGCATAGAAGAATACAGAAACAAAAAAATCCAGTTGATCAAGAATCAATTAGTACCTTACTAACAAGAAGAGAATATGAAATATTGACACTATTAGCTGAAGGGTGTACAAACCATCAAATCTCCGAAAGATTATTTATTTCTGAGAAAACAGTAAAAAATCACGTTTCTAATATTCTAGAAAAAATGCAAGTCCAAGATCGCTTAAATGCTGTTCTTAAAGGGTTAAGACATAATTGGATAAAAATTGATGCATGTTAGGTAACGGCTTTTTCAAAAGAAAAGAATCGACAGACTCCTTTAGTCTATTCTTTTCATCAAAACGAACTAGTTGAGCTTTATATAAAAGAAACTATTGAATTTCTAAAAAAGGGGTTAGCAAGTGATCACAAAAGTAGTACAAGAAAGTATCAATAAACATAATACTGTAATACTTGTAGATAATTCATTAATTGTTCTTGGGGTTTGTAGGATTTTAGATTGCTATAACGTAAAAATAGAGATGATAGAATACGAAAATTTAATGGAGAAACAGGACCAAAACACTATATTTATTACAAAGGTTTCAAATGATTCAATGCTGCATAAAGCAAAGTTACTTTTAGCAATAGATTCATCTATTAGAATTATCATAATTAGTATTAAGATAGAAATAAATGATATAGAGAAGCTAGTAGACATAGGTGTGAAGGGAATATTATCTAATAAAATAGAAGAAGACGAACTTGTTCAAGCAATTAAGCATGTTGTATTAGGGTACTTATTCATAGAAAATCGGTATTTAAAATTATTAATAAAAGATTATAGTAGATTAAAAATAAATTCACTTCAAAATAAACCAGTAAAAGCAATAAACATAAAGAAATTATTAACAAATAAAGAATATGAGGTCATAAATTTAGCTGCTAAAGGTTTATCGTGTAAACAAATAGCTGAAAAGCTTGCTATTTCGGAAAGATCAACGAGATTACATATTTCTAGAATCATAAAGAAGATGGAAGTAAAAGATAAATTGAATGCTGTCATTAGATTCTTAAAAATTAAATGGGGAAAAATGTAAAGTTTTTATTTTCTAGTACTATGTTACTTTTACAATATAAATGAGATTGTAAATTTTAAAGCAGTTGAGATTGAAAAAAGAATTGATGCAGTAGGTGGAATTGTTATTCTATAAGAAATTTGAAGAGTATTAAATAGCGAATGCAAAACATGATGGAAGTATGAATAAGATTGTAAGTTGAGCACTACTAACCTGATTATATACTAAAGCAATTTAACTTCGATAAGCCATTGCTAAGTTAGGAGTTTTCATATGAGCGAATTATTATTTAATATACATTTATTTTATACAATTATTATATTCATATTGTGTTTTATAATTGTCAACAAACAAAGTTCGTAAGTATCAAGTCGATTATTTAATTTTGATTTTTGCTATGATTTTTCAATAAATCATATTTACTAAAGTTAAAGCAATATTTAGTATCCTACATTGAAAATATAACCAATAATAAAAACGAGTGGCTTTTTTTGCTACTCGTTTTTCTATTGATGTCTTTTGCCTTTTTGACCTTAATACATATTTTAATCAGTAATTTTTAATCCCATCAAGCTCGCAAACTGGATCGCTTGATATGAAGATACTTTACACCCATTTAAACTTTCTATTGAAACAGTTAGTGTATTAAATGTTGAAGAACTAATATCAATACCCTTTAACGATGTTTGTTCAAAATTAGCTTCATCAAGATTACAACTGTTAAATTCAACTTTTTTAAATATGCAATCATAAAAATCTGTACTTTTTAATGAAGCATCTTGAAAAACTACTTTCTCTAACTTGGAGTCTCCAAGTAATGCTAAATTTAAGACGGATTGATCAAACTGTACATTTCCAAAGCTAGAATCCGAGAAATTTACACCTAATAATTTACAATTCTTAAATGTGACTCTGTGAATGGAAGACTTGCTCATATTGCAATTTGAAAGATCACAGTCTTCAAAATGTACATCAATTATATCGATATTCCTAAAATCTGTATTGTTAAACCTACAATTTCTAATCAGCATTTTTGATAATCTTGCTCTTTCGACAACTTCATTTTCAAATACAGAATCGTTTATTTCGCACATTTCAAGTTCAGGATCTTCTTCATAAAAAATATCATAAAAATTTCTCAATTGTAATTCTCGTGGGATATTGGGTGAATCAATTTTCATTTTAATTCCTCTCTTATATATAAAATGGGACGTTTCTTAAAAAACCTCTAGATTAACTTTAACTATAACGAAATTTAAGGTAAAAAAAAGGCTTATAATTTTTAAGAATTTGTGTACAAAACAGCTATATAATGGGGGATTCTATAAAAATAAGCCGCAATAGCGGCTTTTCTAATTACTCAAGATGAGGAGTCCTCTTATTAGAATCACTTGTTTTCACTTTCCTTTTCATGAATAACTGTTCTCCAATTTAAATCTCCACGCTCTAAACCATGTATTAAAATTTCTGCAGTTCCCATATTCGTCGCCAAAGGTATTGAATAAACATCGCATAAGCGAAGTAACGCTAAAATATCAGGCTCATGTGGTTGCGGTGTAAGCGGATCTCTAAAGAAAATAACAATATCCATTAAATTTTTTGCGATTAAGGCTCCTATTTCCTGATCTCCACCTAGTGGACCTGATTTAAAACGATGTAGCTGTAATTTTGTCTGTTCCATAATTCTCGTACCAGTTGTACCAGTAGAATATAGCTCATGTTTAGACAAAATCGATTCGTATGCTTTTGCAAAATTCACTAAGTCAGCTTTCTTACCATCATGTGCAATAAATGCGATTTTCAATAAAAACAGTCCTTTCAAAAGTTATGAATAACACAACTACTGTAATTTGATAAAACGGATCTAAACTAATTATAATATTATGTTCAAAAAAAGACTCTTCCAAATATAGAAAAATTGAATTTATTCATATGTAATACAATTTTAGTTAGTAATAGGGCAGCTTCGATGCGCCGTAAAATAATAACAGTAGAGTGAACAAGGAATGTTAAACATTGCTATAGAATAGTATTGAATAATTAAAATAACATTTTTAAGACACCATTAATGAAGATACGTAAAAGTTAAAATATTATGCTCTTTTCAAAAACCATAGACAATGTGAGGGGTAAATATGTATCAAGGGAGGTTGAAGAATGTTTCCTATACTAGAAACCGATCGGTTAGTATTGAGAGAATTAAATGAAGATGATGCAATTAGCATATTAAATTGTTTTTCAAATAATGATGTATTACGTTATTATGGGCAAAAACCATTAACAAGCATCGACCAAGTAAAACAAATCATTCAAAATTTTTCAAAGAATTTCAGTGAACAACGAGGGATTAAATGGGGTATTGAATTGAAAGGGAAGGAAGGTATGATTGGAACAATTGGATTTCAGGAGTGGTCAAAAGAACATAAGAGAGCGGATATAAGCTATGCACTTTTACCAGAATATTGGGGTGTTGGTTACGCAGCTGAGGCTGTATGCAAAGCGGTTTCTTATGGCTTTAAAGAGCTAGGGTTAAAGCGAATTGGGGCTGTTGTTTTTACTGGAAATGAAGCATCAATTAAGTTGTTGACTAAACTTGGCTTCCAAAAGGAAGGGGTATTAAGAAACTACCTATACCAAAATGATGTGCCGTATGATACCACTATTTATTCTTTATTAAAGTAAAAGCTTAATGAATAACAAAGAGTCCCTGTATGCCAGGGACTTAAGTAAAAGAAATGTTTATAGTTTTTCGCCGTTTGAAGCAATGACATCTTTATACCAGAAGAAGGATTTTTTCTTTTTACGTTCTAAAGTACCACTTCCGTCATCTTGTTTATCAACGTAAATAAATCCATAACGTTTAGAGAATTCACCAGATGATGCACTGACTAAATCAATACAACCCCAGCTAGTATAACCCATTAAATTAACGCCATCTTCAATAGATTCAGCCATTGCTTTAATATGTTCGCGAAGATAATCAATTCGATAGTGATCGTTGATTGATCCATCTTCTTCTACTTTGTCGTAAGCTCCTAATCCATTTTCTACAACAAATAATGGAACTTGGTAACGGTCGTATAATTGATTTAAGCTAATACGTAAACCTTCTGGATCTATTTCCCAACCCCAATCACTTGCTTTTAGGAATGGATTTTTAACACCGCCAATTAAATTTCCTTGCGAATTTTCTAAATCTGATTTATCTTTGATCTCAGTTCTAGACATGTAATAACTGAATCCAATGTAATCGACAGTTCCTTCTTTTATTAATTCAAGATCACCGTCCTGCATATTAATCTCAATATTATGTTCTTTGAAGAAGCGATTAATAAATGCAGGATATTCTCCTCTAACCTGAACATCTGCACAGAAATAGTTAAAGAAACGTTCTTCTTGCAGGGCATACATTACGTTTTTAGGATTCGAATCATATGAATAAACTGGTGCATATAAAATCATACAACCTATTTGAGCATTTGGAATAATTTCATGACAAGCTTTAACTGCGATGCTGCTTGCAACAAATTGATGATGAAATGCTTGGAATGTAGGTTGGTATTTATCTTCTTCTTTTTGAATTGAGAAACCAAGACCCATAATTGGCATGATTAAACCACTATTGATTTCGTTGAATGTCATCCAATATTTCACTTTATGTTTGTACCGATTAAAGATTGCATTCACGTATCTTTCAAAGAATGTAACAACTTCTCGGTTTCTCCAGCCACCAAATTCTTTTACAAGGTTTACAGGCATTTCATAGTGAGAGATCGTTACTACAGGTTCAATTTCATATTTGTGTAACTCATCAAACACACGGTCATAAAAAGCTAAACCTTCTTCATTTGCAGTTAATTCATTTCCATTTGGAAAGATTCTCGTCCAAGCGATGGACATACGGAACACTTTAAAACCCATTTCAGCAAATAAAGCAATATCTTCTTTGTATCGATGATAAAAGTCGATTCCTTCATGGTTAGGGTAATTGTATTTCTCTCGATCAATTTCAAAATTAAAGCCAGGAGATTGTAAAATGCTAAGTCTTTCTTTTCCTCCAGGAAGAACATCGGCAATATTTAGTCCTTTGTTTCCTTCATAAAAGCCGCCTTCCATTTGATTAGCAGCTGTTGCACCGCCCCATAAAAAACTTTCAGGAAATTTAAACTGTTTCATTTCATTTACCTCCCAATATTATTTCATACCATCTTGTGTTTTTGATTTATTACTGTTTGAGTAGTCTACAATGGAATCATAACGACATTAAGCTAGATAGTAAACTAGTGAACAGCATCTAGTTTGTAATAACAATAGAAAATATTTGTGACGAAAATGTAACACCATGTTTCACGAGGGTGGTTTATGTTAAATTAGTGGTATAAGCGCGTTAAAATAAAGCCTATTACATAGAAGGAGAAACATACAAAATGTTTTCAAATGATAGTATTGCTTCTTTCAATGAGTTAGAAACGTCATTATATAATTATATTTCGCAAAACATGAATCAGGTTGCTTACATGCGAATTCGAGAGTTGGCAGATGAAACTCATGTATCAACAGCAACGATATTACGTTTTTGTAGAAAGTTAAATTGTGACGGATTTTCTGAATTTAAAGTAAAGCTTAAAATGTATTTAGAGGAAAATAAACGAACTTATATAAAAAGTGCCCAGCATTCAATTGTTGAGTTTTTTGAGAGGACTATTAAAGGTGACTTGGATGAAAAAATTAATGAGGCAGCCATTCAAATACAAAATGCAGAAAATGTAATCTTTATTGGGATAGGAAGCTCTGGTATTCTTGCTGAATATGGAGCAAGGTATTTCTCAAGTTTAGGAAAATTTTCACTCTATATAAAGGATCCTCATTTTCCAATCCATTCTAAATTTAGGAATAATAGCGTGACGATAGCATTATCAGTCTCTGGAGAAAATCCTTTCACTGTTAATCACCTGAATTTGCTGAAACAAGAGGGAAGTAACATTATTAGTATCACGAATAACAAACTATCAACGATTGCAAAAATCTCTAATATTAACATTCCATACTACGTAACAGAGGAGTATTTTGAAGAGGCAAATATTACTACGCAAGTGCCGGTAGTTTATATTATCGAATCAATTGCACGCCAAATTTACAGACTTAACCACTAGTTTGATACATGGTAAATTCTTTTTCTTTTAGATTATGGTTATGACTACATGTTAATTCATTTATTTATGGAAATAATAGGTAAATATCAGTTTGTTGTAGAAATAAGTAAAGATGAAAAAACAACTAAAGGAGAAAAAGAATGAGTAAATTTGGATTGTTTGGCAAGTTTTCAGTTAAAGAGGGCGAACGTGAAACGTTAGTCAACATTTTATTGGAAGCAGCGGAATCAATGGAGAATTTGGATGAATGTGAATTATATCATGTAAGTATTTGTGAGGAAGAGCCAAATTCAGTCTTTGTATATGAAGTATGGTGTAGCGAAAATGCTCATCAAGAGTCGCTAACTCTTGAATCTACACAATTATTAATCAAACGTGCAAAACCAATCATTACAGGTATGGAAAGAATTGCTACGCTCAAGCCAGAGGGTGGGAAGGGTATTTCATCTTAAATTGAAATGTCTATTTTTACTATAAATTCATATTAAAAAAACCTACCTAGAATTCGTTCAGAGGTAGGTTTTTTCATATATTTAAAATAAGTATGAACTTTATTAACTTAACCACCACAATTCAACAGGGTTTAACTCATATAAACTATTTTCACGATACATATATTGACACATAATGAGTTCGCGTCGGAGTGTAGCATAGTCCTCATGGTATTGTTTCAAATATTCATTAATCTCTTTTTCTTGATAAACTCTTCCAAATTCTAATCCTTTTATCATATGAGCTAGTACTACTAGTTTTTTCTTCCTTTGTGCTGGGTATATCTTTAATTTTCCATCTTTTGTGAAGAAATTATTGATAATGGCTGAACGTTCTTCTTCCGTTACTGACATTTCCATATTTGAATTCCCTCCTGTGCCAACAGTCATAATTGATTTTGCACTTGTTTCTAATATTTTTAGATTAATAGAAAAATAGATCGTGTTCTTATCTCTGCGTTCTTTGATTAAGCCAACTTCTCTAAGCTTTGAAATATGATGCGTGATTGTTGGTGGTTTTAGTCCCAACTTCCCGGCAATCTCTTGCCCACTCAATTGACCTTGCTGAAGCAAAGCGATTATACGAACGCGGTTAAGGTCACCTAGCGCTTTATGAAATTCAACAATCTTATTTAATTGCATGATTCACCAACTACTTTCATAAGTATCTAATTAGATGATAGTCTAATTAGATTTAATTTGCAAGTTTAAAAAGGAAAAATGTGGTATTTATTGAATACTTAACATGAAAAGTAAAATGTATTTTGTAGTGTTTGATGTGAAAAGTTTAACAAATAAGATGTGATTCACTAAAAAATAATCATTTAAGGGGGGGACACACTCTTAAATAGCAACAACGGAGAAGAAAGCAACCATAAATATATCATGTGATATAAAAGAAAAAATAATATATCAAATGACTAGAGCTGACTTATAATGTTATTTTCAGAAATTTTAGAAATATGTTATTCTTAGATTGAGACGAAATTAACATTTTAAAAAATTGGAAGATAGACAATACATATTGGGTTCCTCAACAGTTTCTTCCGTTCTTACTAAGCTACGTTGGTATTCTAAAGAGAGGAGGCAATCTTTATGGAATCAATAGAAAATCTGTCTTTTCTGGATGAGAAAAGACTTATTAAACACGTAGACATGCAAGAAGTACTAATGAATATGGTCAAAGGGTGTTATTACCTAAACTCAAAAATGGAATTTGTATTTATTAACAAAGCTGCGGAAGCGATGATTGAGAAGCCTAAAGAAGAGCTATTAGGTGCTTGTATGTGGGATGTTCTACCTAATTATATCGGAACGGATGTTTATAAATATTACCATAAAGCCTATGATGAACAGACAATACAGACATTTGAAATTGTGACGGAATACTCTAAAAGAGATGTAGAAATCAGAGTTATACCTGATAAAAATGGGATTTTAGCCATATTTACGGATATAACAGAGAAGAAAAAGTATGAAGAAGAACAGATGTACATAGAGAAAATTAGAATTATTGGTGAGATGGCAGCGGGGGTCGCTCATGAAGTACGGAATCCACTAACAATTGTAAAAGGATTTTTGCAGGTAATCTCAGAAAATGATGATTTAAGTGGCTATAAGGATATATTTGCGTTAATGATTGACGAGATGAACCGAGTAAATAACATCATTTCGGAATTTCTTGATATAGCTAAAGTTAAGCCAAACAAAATTGAGTTTAATGATTTAAATGGGATCATAAAAACATTAAATCCTTTGCTTGAAACAAGAGCACTAAAAGAAAATAAGTTCATTCATTTAGAATTGTCTAGTATTCCAACTATAAAAATTGATCAAAATGAGATTCGTCAGCTTCTTTTAAATATGGTTAGTAATTCTTTAGATGCGATGAAACCACACGACTCGGTTGTTTTAAAAACGTATATAAAAGAAGGTACGGTCGTATTATCAATTATAGATAGTGGAAAAGGGATTCCTCCTGAGATAAATGATCGAATATCTACTCCGTTTGTAACTTCAAAGGAGAATGGTACAGGTCTAGGGTTGGCAATCTGTTATGCAATTGCAAAAAGAAATAATGCCACGATTGATTTTATATCAAGCCCAAATGGAACGACATTTAATATCAGGTTTAATCAATAAAAAGATTATATTAGCATAGTAAAACAAGAGATCTGTTGGTACAGATCTTTTTTGTTTGTCTGAATAATGTGTAAAACATGTTTGACATACAATTTGTAATTTACTACAATTTAGGTGTAAAACATGTTTTACATATATTACTGTAAAGGTGAAGTCATCATGATAAATAGGATAAAAGAATATCGAGAAAAACTAGAGATTTCACAAGGTAAATTAGCAGACTTATGTCATGTAAGTAGACAGACGATCAATGCAATTGAGAATAATAAGTATGATCCAAGTTTGCAACTCGCATTTCATATAGCTAAAAACTTAGGCATTAAAGTAGATGATTTATTTTGTTTTGAGGGGAAGAGTGATCTATGAGGACTCGAGGGATGACAGCATTATTATCTGGTATTGCTTCATTAGTTGTAGTGGGATTTACTATTTATAAAATTTGGATTGGAAAAGAAGTTGGGTTTAATGAAGTCGGTTCAATAGGCGGTTTATTAATATTGTTTTTAACTGCTATTACGTGGGGATCGAAAGCAGAGAAAGATGGTATTTTACAAGAGGAAGAATTAGGACAAAGAATCATAGAAAAAAGCTCTAAAATTAGTTATTTTCTTTTAATGGTGTTTGTATTTCTAGCGGCAGTTATTGATAAATTAGTTTCTGGTTCTATTAATATAATGCTGCTATTATTATTAATATTATCAATGATTACATTACCTTTTGTAGAATTTCTAGTTGCCAAAAAATATCAATAAAATCTATTGAAAAGCGGTTATTTGACTACTATGTTTTCGGCGTTTATCGACAAAAAATGGTTCTTGCGCTCGAATAATATTTTTTATAATATTGATTTCTAGTTATTGACTTTTTATTTATCACATATTAGTATTAGGACAATTAAATTTTAACCTAGCGTTGACGAAGAGTAGTAACGATTACGGAAACTTAAGAGAGCTGATGGTTGGTGAGAATCAGTGTGAAAGTAATTGTGAATGGACTTCCGAGCTACCAAACCGAACCGGTCGTTTAGCAGTAGGCTTTGGCGAGTAGCCTCCTCGTTACAAGAGGCGAGTATTCAAAGATTTATTTGGATACTGACAAAGTGAGCTGTTAATCAGCTAATGAAGGTGGCACCACGGGTCTCTCGTCCTTTTTAAGACGGGGGCCCTTTTTGTATTTATTTTTAAATGAATAAGATTAAATCGCTGAGTAAGAAGAGTAAATATTGGTGAATGTCCCAGAGAGTTAGACATTGGTGAGAGTCTAACACAGGAACCTATATCGAATGGGCTTACGAGAGGCATCTTGAAATTTATAGTAGGGATGCACGGACTTCCACCGTTAAAAGGATAGGATATCGGATTGTTACAATCATCAATTGATGGTGATGTTTTAAACAACATTTCCCGTATCTGAAAAGTGGGATTAGACGTTTTCTAATCCAATCGAGGTGGTACCGCGGTATAAAATAATCGTCCTCTATATGTACAGTTTTCTGTGCATATAGGGGACTTTTTTTATTATTTTTTTCTGTCAGAGCCATCTATAAAAAGTAAATTTAGGAGGTTTAAGCCATGTCATCAGTACAAAACAAAGTAGAAATTATATTTGAAGCATTGCAAGGAGATATATTTACACCAATATCTATTTTTAACAAATTATCTGGAACAAAGAAGTTTTTATTCGAAAGCTCATTTAAACATCAGGATGCTGGCAGATATTCATTTATTGGTCGCAGTCCAGTATTTGAGTTAATTGGGACGAATCAACAAGGAGAAGTTTTATATAGAAATGGTCAAAAAGAAGAGTTCAGTGGTAATCCAATTTTAAAATTAAAGGAGCTAATACCTAATCAAAAAGCGATAGAAGAATACAAAATACCCTTCATAGGTGGAGGGATTGGATATGTTGGTTATGATATCGTGAGACAGTTTGAAGAAATTGGAGAAAGTTTAGAAGATACGATTGGATTACCGGATATTCATCTCATGTTTTTTGAGGTTGTTATTGTTTTCGATCATTTAGAGCAACAAATATCAATTGTCGGAATTAAGCTTTCTAAAGATACAACTACTGAAATGCTTGAAAGGGAAATTCAAAATCTTAAACAAGAAATATTGAATGAAAAGTTAGAGATGAAGCAAATGCCTTTCAGATTTTCACCTTTCAAATCTGAAGTAACAAAGGAGCAATATAAGACGAAAGTCGAGAAGGCAAAAGGTTATATTCAGTCAGGAGATATCTTTCAAGTCGTATTATCACAAAGAATGAAAGCAAATTTTGAGGGGAATCCGTTTGATTATTACCGTAAGTTACGAATCCAAAACCCGTCACCTTATATGTACTATATAGATTTTGGAACTAGCGTGGTAGCAGGTACATCACCAGAAAGCTTAATCAAAGTGAGAGGTAGTCAAGTGATTACAAACCCAATTGCCGGTACAAAGCGCAGAGGGCAGACCGTCGA
>Ga0102589_1001084_pt1 | contig 41244 bp, 49 predicted proteins | sample AraplaMF_Col_mLB_FD_76858 | JGI IMG/M metagenome (GOLD analysis project Ga0102589, IMG submission 76858) | Arabidopsis root microbial communities from the University of North Carolina, USA - plate scrape MF_Col_mLB | ecosystem: Host-associated > Plants > Roots > Endosphere | place: USA...
ACAGAGATAAACAAGTATTCGTGCAGCAACACGTTGAATATCGATACAGGGGCATATCAACCTGTTGGGCTTACAGCAGTCAAAGAGGACCAAGATGGCGAAATAGAAGAATTCATATTCGAACCAACGCTCCCGATTGATGTGATGAGCGAGAAAGGCTGAAGGTGTAATCATGAATAGAACTGTAATGTTTCCGGATCCATCGCTGCATCCTGAGTGGATACAACCTCATAGCCCTGAGTGGTATGCAGAGCTGAATGATATAGTAGGAGAATACCAGTATCCGTGGAAATCTACCTTTGAAGAGCCAACGGCGGAGATGATTTATGAAAAGGAGATAATGTCGCACCTCACTAGTGATTCACGGATATTAGATGTTGGATGTGGGCACGGTGAATTTACTAGACGTTGGAATCATAGAGTGAAGGAAGCTGTTGGAATAGATAATCGAGAGAATTTTATCCGAAAGGCGCAGCAGCTCAATGGAAGTGAGTCAGTACATTTCATGCTCGTAAACGCGGAGGATGCATTGTTGCCCTTTGCAGACAACACGTTCGACCTCGTTTATACGAAGAAAGGGCCTTGGTTATACGAGGAGGCATCTCGAATTCTAAAGCCGAATGGGATGATGATGGGTGTATATCATGGAGGGACAGATGGTGGGCTTAGAAGCCTGCTTCCTGGATTGTTTACCCCGCTATCTTATGATCCTTACGATTTGGATGATTTGGTCACAAGATATCAGTTTCAGCGAACAGCCGGATTGAGCGATTTTCAGGTTCAACTGGTTGAGGAAGTAGAGTATTTGACAAGGCCAGAAGATGTGCTCATAAAGAAGTGCTTTGGACAGAGGAAGGAAGTTCGTGAATATGTCTGGTCAACTTGCCTTCGGGGTGTTGAACAGGTATTTGCAGAGCATGCAACTGACAAAGGATTTAGAGTAATTAACTTTCATTATGTAGTTAAAGCAAGGAAGTCGTGATTGGTAACTCCGTTTACATGAATGGCAGGTATCATGACCAGCTGTTAGTTTGACAGACTGATGTGGAGTATCAAGAGTGAAACAAGATGAAGAGTTTTATATATTATGTGCATGGAAATTGCATGGCAAACTCTTATTTTTAATCGATTCGTGAGAATCGATTTTTTTGTTCTATTTTGTCCCGCGCAATAAACATTGATTTACATAAAATAAAAGGAGCGATAGCGATATTGTTCAATCGCTAGGTAGTAGATTCCTATTACATGGTACGTTTTCACAATCTATCAGGAACTACTTTCCTGAGGGAGGGAAGCTGGATGTCAAATCCCAATTTACCGAACATTACACCCCAAATAAGTATTACTAGAGACGATGCAATCAATTTATTGCTTATTTCAATGGCTATGGAAGAGCTCTCGCTTAGTCATCTAGTGAACGCGGAGGCAGAGAAAATGCAATATGTCCTTGGGACGCTTCCTGGGTAAGAAGCTCCTGCAACTATCCGAACCCGAGTATTTTGCAGCTGCTGGGGTGACAAGGAATAACGCTGCAAATTTTAGCTATGGCTATGAAAATGTCGGACTAGTTTCACCGGTTTCTTTCTTAGCGGCGAAGGTGACGAATGGCAGCGGCATAACGTTCTCTACGAACAATCGAACAGTGATTGAATTGGCTCCGAATGCAACTTATTTTGCATCCTATAGCTTCATCGAAAGTCCATTAATGGCTAACTTGTCTGTCCTCGTTCAGTTGACATTGAACGGGATTCCATTGGATCAGAGCTTATCGGTCGCCCCGTCATTAGCGGACGGAGTGTCCCGATCAGGTGGAGCGGGCAGCGCCGTATTCAATACAGGGCCAGGATCTAATAAACTGCAGCTTATGAATATGAATGTACAGGAGATTAAGTTTGTCTCTGCGAATGTTAATATTATTCAAATCGGTTAAGGAAATTGCAATTGCCACATCAGTAGTTTTTATTACTCTTGTGGGATGATTTCTGAAATGGAACAAGGTCGAGTTTAAGGGAGCGGTATCCTCCGACTCGGCCTTGTTGTTTTTATTGCCGCATGCGTGTACAGCGTATTTTTGACGTGAGATCAAGGTCATGGAAGCGCGTGATCTTCCGCAGCAAGTATTGTCATGTTGGATGGAATTATGTTGGCTAATATTGGTAAGGGAAATATAATAGAGACAAGGATATTCGTTGATGGGTGGAGGGGAAGAATGCGCACGATAAAAACCATCTTTGTTGCGGCAAGGTTCTTCATCATTACCTCATGTACCTTTCTGAAATACGATCAGCTCTTTATTGTTCAACAAGGCTAGGAACCATCGAAGATGAAACGATATTTAAGTCGAATGGAAAAGGGAATCTGTTTGTTTCTATGATCAATCCCGTTCGAATTGCTGAGGCCCGAGAAATGGTGCTGCAGATTAAGGCTGCAGATGGAACAGAAATCATAAAGTCCCGCCCATTTCGGTTGGAGAATTGAGTCACTATAGCTCAGGATAGTTGAGGGCGGGGGATTGAAAATTCTAGAGGTAAGATGCATCAGTTCGGAGTGAGGGGAGTGGCGACATGAATCAGGTTGTTGTGGCTAGTGCTGCCCAAGCCGAAAAGCAGCGAATACAACAGCTAATCCAGTTCTATATTTATGATTTTACTGAATATACTGGTGCGGCCATTCAAGAAGACGGTACTTATCGTCCAATGCCGGACATCGATAAGTATTGGGATGATCCCATAAGTCATCATCCTTACCTCATTACGGTAAATGATGAAGCAGCAGGATTCCTATTGATCAGGGTAAGAGATGAGCAAAGTCAGTACTACGATTTTGCACATTTGTTTGTTATGCGTAAATTTAGACGTACGGGAGTAAGTCGGATTGCAGCGAAGTGTATATTTCAGCAATATGGCGGCGAGTGGCAACTGCATCAATTAGAGAATAACGTTCCCGCGCACAGGTTCTGGGATAAAGTTATCGACGAGATATCTGATGGCACAGTAACGGTAAAAATGGAGAACGGAAGAAGATATCAACGTTTTGCCTGCAAGTAGTTGTACAAGTTGTGCTGGTTCGTGTTGGTTATATGACGTAGCAGAGTGTACAACAATCAAAATGAGGTGGGATGTTGATGGCAGCGGACATAGTGCAGCTCATTGATTATCATGTATGGGCGAATGATAGAATCATGAATCATCTTGCCGGATTACCTAGTGAAGTTTTTTTCAAACCAGTAGATGTTGGATTCGCAACGATTGCAGCTGTAATCCATCATATGGTGTCTGCTGATGCGCTCTGGTTTGCCCGGATTATGGGAGATCGCACATCTCCTGTGGAGGTTAACCAATTTGCTTCGCTTCAGGAAGCAATTGATTACACGAATAACGTATACACTCAAATGCGTGCATATGCAGGTTCGATTCCTGATCCGGAGAAGATCGTGACCTACCGAACCCGGATGGGAGAAGAGGTTCAGAACACGATATCCGACATCGTGTACCAAATCGTGAATCACGGTTCTTACCATAGGGGCAACATCTCTACCATGCTAAGACTGTTGAGACACGAAGGGGCGTTGAGCGATTACATTGCTTACATCCATTCGAGGGAACAAAAGTAGAAACGTACGTTGACTATAGATTCGAACATTGAGGTGAGAGAAATGTCCAGATTTTATCCGATAGTGCAAATTCCAGGCGGGGAGGAAGATTTGCGAGATGATCGCAAAAAGCTTCAATGGCAAACAACCATTCATACTTTTCTTCTTGGAGCCTATCCGGTTACGAACGAGTTGTATGAGGCGGTTGTAGGAGATTCAGATACCGCTTCTAACTCTTCACATTCTCATCAAATGCCCGTAGTGAATATTTCGTGGAAGGACGCGGTTGTCTTTTGTAATTTACTTTCACAGAAATCTGGATTGACGCCATGTTACTCGATAGGGAGCGATGGGGAGACGGTTCAATGGAATGTGGAGGCAGACGGCTATCGCCTACCGACCGAAGCAGAGTGGCAATATGCATGTAAAGCAGGGACTTCTGGCTACCAGTATGGCAAACTGGATCAGATTGCTTGGTACAATGATAATTCACAAGGCATGCTCCATGAGGTTGGGAACAAGGAGCCGAATGCATGGGGATTGTACGATATGCTCGGCAATGTATGGGAATGGTGCTGGGATATTTATGATGAGCAGGTGTATGGCTCTTATCGAGTCTTTCGCGGGGGAAGCTGGGCTGAAGAAGCAAGAGGATGCGGAGCAACCTGCCGTCGGCGCAGCCATCCCACATTCCGAATTGAGGATCTTGGATTCCGCCTAGCAAGGTCATTGAATCGTTAATACCCCTGTGTGATGCAAGTGTATGATGGCAGCTGTATTCAGCATGAATGAGAAGGAATAGCGGATTGAACGAACATGCGAAGGGTTTTATGGATCATTACGAAAACGACATGAGGAGCGGAATAATACGGATGATTTCTGTTTACGAATGGAGGAGTTATGGAGGAAGTAATTACAACCATATATATGGTTCGTCATGGAGAATCGCCTAAGACGGAAGGAAACGAAAGAACGCGTGGCTTGACAGAGAAAGGCAAGGAAGCTGCTCGTATTGTCGCGGATATTCTACAAGAAGAGGGGATAGACACGTTCGTATCTAGTCCATATTCGAGAGCTGTCCTCACATTGGAAGTTCTGGCGAAGTCGCAAGGGAAAGAGATTCACGTCTTTGAAGATTTGAGAGAAATGGTGTTTGTCCCCGGTGATCGCATTGTAGCGAACGATGAGCTGTATCCTGTGGTCAGAGGGATGCTTGAGGATGCCGCTTATTCGCTGCCTGGAGGCGAAACGATTGCGGTTTGTCAAGAGCGGGCTATGGGTGTATTACAACAAATCGTACATACCCATAGAGGCAAAAAGATTGCGATTGGCACGCATGGAGCTATCATGACATTGATGATGGGCTGCTTCGATAGTCGATATGATGTAGACTTTCTGTTCCAGACTTCTAAACCTGACATTTATAGACTTGAATTGAATGAGAAAGATGAGTGTATAGGTATTCAGAGAATGTGGAAGGTTGCTGCACGTTGAGCTCTATGAAGTAGAGCGGTAATAACAGTCAATTAATCAAAACGAGTTCCTTGAACATGTTAAACTACTCTGTTGACACGGACTGTCGGCAGAGATAAAATCGATTTGAACATGTTAAACTATAGAGGAAAGGTGTTTTGATGGACAAGACAAAATCTGCAATACTCGATTCCGCTCTGGCCCTCTTTATTGAAAAGGGATATAAAAAAACCACAATTCGTGAAATAGTAAATCATTCAGGTGTATTGATTGGCAGCATCTACTATTACTTCAAAAACAAGGACGATATATTTCATTCATTGATTGTGGATGTTTTTAGCTTAGTTGATGAATATACAAATATACATATATCGCCTATCAATAGCCCTGTATGCAAATATGCCGTTGCCTGCACTCTGGAGTTGTATATAGCTGATATGAACGAGCACGGTGCAGAATTAATATGTGAAGGGTATAATTCTCCTAGCATATTAGACAGTTTGGTGAAGCACGCAGCAATGCGTTCAGAAAGGATATTTGAGGAATACAACCCAGCACTTAATTTTTCCGATTATTGCCGTCTGACATTGGCTATTAAAGGTGTAACCCGCAACTTTATCGAAAATCTGCGGAGTAATGATTCATTTCCAATGGAATCCGTTATTGATACTTTGTTGGATATTAGCCTTCGGACATATAACGTTCCAGCGGATGAAATAGTGCAGACCAAGCAATACATAAAAAATAATGAAGAACAACTTAGGAAGGCGGCAAATGCCTTGATGCACCAAGCCTTGCCGAGAAAATAATGAGGGTCTAACTGCACATCAGCGTTGTAAAAAGCCTTGTGCAGTTTTTAAACCTCTTTATTTGAACATGTTAAACAAACAAAATGGCGAATGTTGTAGGGCAAAGATTATTGATTTACCATGACCGATTAAGAATAACCGGAAAGAGATTACTTTTTGGTGAGAGTAATAACACATCGGCGTACATTCCGCCACTCATGCCTGAATCGATGATAATATAAGAAGGGAGCAGTTGTTATGAAGCTAGTAACTTTTGTCCTTAAAAATGACCCTACACAAACAGAAATAGTTGGTGCTTTGACCCAAGATGAACAGCACATTGTTGAACTGCAAAAGGCATGTAGGATTCATAAGGGTAATCCCAACAAGTATTTTGATAATATGATTGAATTTCTGGCCGGTGCTGCGGAAGCGTGCGATTTGGCTGCTGAATTGTTGGAGGAATCTGGTGCTGACTGCAAGGTGAGTATAGAGGATGTTCAGTTATTGGCTCCGGTTCCTCGGCCTCGTGTAATGCGGGACTGTGCCTGTTTTGAGGAACATCTAATTGGGTGTAATCGTCGAGGGCGCATGATGCAGGGTGAGGATCCCGCAAGTATTGACCCTGAAAGCGTTAAGCCGGATGCGGGATGGTATGCCGAACCCCGTTTTTACAAAGTGAATGTCAATTCCATTGTCGGCCCCGGTGTGGACATCGCTTTCCCAGGCGGAGAAATGTTTAAGGACTATGAACTGGAACTCGCCTTCTACATTTGTAAGGAGGGCAAAAACATCAGCCACCACAACGCCATGGATTATGTTGGCGGCTACACAATATTTAATGATTTTTCGGCAAGAATGATTCAAATGAACGAAATGGCTCCAGATAGTTTCAATGTTGGACCCGGGATCGGCAAGGATTTTGCAAATGCAATGGGGCCCTGTATGGTGACGCCAGATGCTTTTGACTATACCGATGCGAAGATGACTGTTCGGGTGAATGGTGAGGTGCGTGGTGGCGGGAACCATGGTACAGCTTACCACAAAATCCCCGATGTCATTGAATACATCTCAAACGCGACAACCTTATATCCTGGCGATGTCATTGCAACAGGAACGGTGGGAACAGGGGCTGGCATTGAAACAGGTATCTCATTGAAAATTGATGATGTTGTTGAATTGGAAATTGAAGGGATTGGCAAGTTGGCGAACCGGATTATTATTCCAGACGCCACCAAACAAAGGAATAAGGGCGAAGCGTTCAAACGCTTGGTGTGCGGGCCAGTGGATGGTAAGTCATCCTTTGTTATTGACGATTATCCTGATAAATGGAGAGGAGGCGCTTCCAAGAAGCCGACGGTTGATGTCTGGCGGATAAATGAAATGCCCGCGAAAGAATCAGCTACTGCCAATGTGGATATGGGGAACCTGCCTATTGAACATGAACCACAGGCCGGCATGGGTCAATCCATTTTCCGGCATGTGCCTCTTGATATTCCGCAAGGACCCAGATTTGAGGATTTGCCACCCAATGTTCAGAATTTGCATAGAGGAATGTGGGTGGAGGCACATAAAACCATTGGCACTAAGTATATTCCCACCGAAGAAGATATGAAAAAACATGTGTCAATGCATTGGACCGAGACAATAAATATGTTTTTCTGTGCAGATGCAGAACCCGAATTGGTGTCACTTAATGATTTGGATGATGCGCCCCTGAAAACGGGGGATGCACTTGTGCAGATGGCTTGTATGCATGGTTGGATAGGCACCGGGATAATCGGTGGTATGCTGGCTTCTGCTGACATGGACACCCACACACAACTGATTGACAAGCCCAAGCCAGCATTGGTATCCAAACTTAACCGCTTCAAGCGATATGTAGCTGCAAACATGAAGAGCACTGAAAAAGAGATTGGGATGTCGGATGTTGTGATAGACGACTATTCTCCGAATGAGAGTGAGATTTTCGACAATGAGGGAAAACAGATAGGCTATGCGGGTGACATTTGGCGCATGTTAGCCCCAAATGCAGATGTATCAGCAAGTGCTGATACGATTGTTGGCCCTATGGAGCCAACACCACCTGAAAATGGAATTACTTTCCGAATGGTGGATCTGTTGCCCGGTTGCACATTTGAAACTGACGCCGATTTCATGAGTTACTATTCGGTCATCATCGGCCAACTGGAGGCTGTTTGTGATGAAGGCCGTGCCACGGTACCGACCACGGGTGATTTGGTTCAGTTGAAAAACGCAAGCTTGAAACTGGTAAACACGACAGATGAAATTGTACGCTTTGCATACTACATGATCGATACCGAATAGCCGAAAGATGTAAAAATCGTTTTTGGTCAATTTATTATCTCCCACCAGCTAGGAATGAGGGTTACAATCCATATACGGATGCGATTATCCAGCATTCCACCAAGAAAATAGAGCAGCATGTGTGGGGGATGACAAGTGAACCTTCAATTTAAAACGTATCATGATGATAATTATAATGAGGTTTGTCAATTTTTAATTGACATTTCGCAAGAGCATCGCAAGCATATAAATTGGAATTGGGCTAGATGGGAGTGGATGTACTTCCATCCCGATTTCGATAGAAGCTTACGGTCAAAAATCGGCTTATGGTTTGATGAACTTGAATTAGTGGGTTTGGCTACCTATGATCACTATTCGGGTGAAGCATTTTTTGCAACGAAGCAAGGATATGAAGAACTGGAAGATGAAATTGTCGAATACGCTGTGAAGACTTTCAGCGATGAAAATGGGCTTGGAGTCGCAGTGAACGATACTGACTCTGAACGTTCTCAACGCTTGCAAAATAAAGGATTTGTAAAACACGATCAGAGTGAAAATATTGTTGCGTGTTCCATTGCAAATATCGAACATCATTCCGTGCTCCCGGCGGGCATTACGCTCAAAAGTTTGGATGCAGAAACAGACGTATATAAGCACAAGACCGTGCTGTGGAAAGGCTTCGATCACGATGGCCCAGTTCCCATAGATGATGTAACCATACAGAAGCAGAAAGCGATGCTGTCTGCAACTCATATGAATCCATCCTTGCATATTGTTGCGGTTAATGAGGACGGGGAATATGTGGCTTATTGCGGATTATGGTATAGTCCCCAAACCGATTATGCGTATGTCGAACCTGTAGTCACTATTCCGAGTTATCGGGGGAGGGGACTTGGTGCTGCGGTTGTAGTAGAAGCGCTAAAGCGCAGCAGTGTATTAGGAACGAACAAAGCGTATGTCATTTCGGATCATCTCTTTTACAAGGCGATAGGATTTGTTCAGCATTCACGGTACTCCTTCTATTGGCACAATGACTTACGGACAGCGATACGTAATGTTTAATGCGGGTTTAGCAGTACGGATGAATGGGCTGGGCATATCATACATATTCATGTCATGAAGGTTAGGATTGCGGTTTCTAGGACAAAGAGCAGATTGGTGAGCAGTGATGTGATTATCATTGTGTGCTACAACAATGGTAAAGCGATTGCAATGAAGGAATATACGGGAACCGAATTCAAGAATCGGTAGGAAAGAGGATAGCGATGATTACAATAAGATCAATTAAGGAAAATGAGCTGTTGGCATTGAGCGAGATCTATCAAGAGCTAATGGGACAGCAGACGAACCAATCGAAGCTGGAGCAGGTATATCGAACGATTCAGCATAATGAGCAATACATCATTCTGGGAGCATTTGACGAGGAGCAGTTAGTAGGTTCCTTGATGGGCATTATATGTCATGATCTTGTGGGAGATTGTAAGCCATTCATGGTAATTGAGAATGTGATTGTGTCCCCATTGGTTCGCAGACAAGGTGTTGGCAATAAGCTGATGCAGGAAATTGAAAATATGGCGCGACAGCGTGATTGTTACTACATCATCTTTGTATCTGGCGAGCAGCGCAAAGAGGCTCATCAATTCTATGAACGGCTCGGCTTCAAGGATGAGAAGGTAGAAGGGTATCGGAAGCATCTAACCTAGGGCCCTGATATCGTACATCGTACATGAGAGAATACTTTGGCCAATAAAGTGCGTTATTGTTACGATTCCACACGGTAAGAGGAAGAAGCAACTCATGGCTGACTGTCTGAAGATTGATATTCACGTATTAATCATGGAACAGGAGTGATCTGTATGGGTATGGCTGTGTTTTTTTCTTTTTTATCTTTTGTCTTCTACATAGGAGCATTTGTCATCTCAATCTATTGTCTAGTCCTCTATATTAAGCTAGCACGGCGGGGAATCAGAGCATTGGATCTGTACATTCAGGAAAAGGAAAACAAGAACGTCTAAAATGACAAACGGGGGAATATTGGAGGAACGCTCCAAACGTCCGAGGAAAGTGACAAGGTCGGTTTCTATTCTGTAGAGGAAGCGCGAAGCAAGATCACTTGGCCAGGGTTTCGAGAACAGATTGATCTCTGCTTGAATCAAGAGGAGCCATTCATGATAGAGTTTCATCGCTGATAATGGTACCGATTCCTACGAACCAATGTACTGACGGAATGAGCGGGCGTATGAATGGAAAAATAAATTGGCTAAGAGAGAGGAGTGATTCAACATGCCAACTTTTCATTTTCACCCGATGACGAAAGAGCAGGCAGCTATCATTTGCACGTGGAAATATGAGGGAATCTATTCCTTGTACAGTATGGATGGGGATGACGAGTCCATCAATGAGATGCTAGAAGAAGAATTCTATTATACCGTCGATGACGAGAATGAACTAATCGGCTACATCTGTATTGGCAACTCTGCCCGTGTTCCGGGAGGCTATGCGGCTGGTATCTATGAAGATGAGCAAGCAATTGATATCGGTCTCGGACTTCGACCCGACTATACAGGACAGGGAAAAGGGGTGGAGTTCCTAGCTCAGGTTATGGACTACATTCGGAAGCTGAATCGAGGGGAGAAGATTCAATTAGTCGTCGCTGCCTTCAACGAAAGAGCGATTAAGGTGTATGAGCGTACTGGGTTTGTTAGAGGAATCTCATTCACAAGTAAAATAGGAGGGCAGGACACTGAATTTGTAGTCATGAGATATTCTCCTGCATTTTTTAAAGCCAAATAGAGCGAATGAAGGAACGATACAGCTTATATAATTGAAGATTCGCTGATTGACAGCTGACAATAGCATCGCAACTGGAGGGGATACAATGCAAGCTACAGTGGTTACACTGCAGGCCAAGCAGCTTGTAGGATATCTAATTGAGGCCACGATAGAGGAGTTCGAATCGGGTCTTGGCAGGCGTACCTATCAAAAGCTAGTGACACAAAAAGATGAAATTCAATATCGCAACAATGATCATGTGCTTATGGTGCAGATCTATCCTGAGAAATCCGACTTTGATCCGCTCAAAGATCGGTTTATTCAAATTTTCGGATATGAAGTTGCGAGCCTGGGAACGATTCCGCCGCAAATGATAAGCCATAACATCCCTGAGAGTAAGTATGTGACTTGTACACACTATGGTCTCGAATCCGAATTAAGTCGAACGTATGAGTTCTTATATGGCGAATGGATGCGTGAGACAGGTCATGTGGCGCGTTTCTATGATTTTGAGAAATGGGATGAACGTTACAAGCCTTATAGTCAGGAGAATGAAATTGATATATTTATCTCATTGGTATGATCTGTTCCTTCGTAGATTCGCCATCTGCTTCGTGAAAATGGTATAGTAGAGATACTAATCTATTCGACGAAAAGGAATGCTGACAGATGAACTATAAAATGATCGTACTTGATTTGGATGATACATTGCTGCGTGATGATCGGACGATATCCCCGCGCACGAAGCAAGCGCTTCTTGATGCGCAAGCCGCTGGGGTGAAGGTAGTGCTTGCCTCAGGGCGACCAACCTATGCCATGATCGCCATTGCAGAGGAATTGGAGCTAGATAGATTCGGCAGCTTTATTTTATCGTTTAACGGTGCTAAGATTACGAATTTCTCGACGAAAGAAGAACTGTTCAGCAGTACGCTGCCAGTAGAAACGGTTCGTGATATATACGCGCTTAGCCAACAAGAGGAAATGTCAGTCTTGACCTATGTGGGCGATGATATTGTGACGGAAGCTTGCAATGAATACGTGGAGAAGGAATCCGAAATTACCGGCATGCCGATCTTGGAAGTGGATAGCTTCGTAGATGCAGTACAACAGCCTGTTGTTAAGGTGTTGATGGTCGGGAATGCGGACAAGCTCGCTGTCATCGAGAAGAAATTGCAGAAGCAGTTGGAGGGTCAATTAAGTGTCATGCGTTCTAAGCCGTTCTTCTTGGAATTCACCGAGCACGGTGTGGACAAGGGCACGAGCCTTCATGAGCTGATTCAGAAATTAGGAATTCGTCAGGAAGAAGTCATTGCGATGGGCGACAGTTATAACGATGTTGCCATGATTAAGTTTGCCGGTCTCGGTGTAGCCATGGGAAATGCCCCGGCTGATATTCAAGCGTTAGCGGATTATGTAACGGATACGAATATGAACGATGGCGTAGCCAAGGTTGTTGAGAAATATGTGCTTGGCGAGCTTGTTGCGAAGTAAGGGTCAGCGTATCGAAGGAGAACCTTGTGGAGGTTCTCCTTTTTTTATCACGGATAAACTAAAAACTGAGATTTTGGTTCTGGCGGTAATTATGGTACCATTCATAAGATAGATTCGGTTACGATTGCCGTGCCAACAAGGAGAAAGTTGTAGATGATGGGCACGGTTACTATGACATATAGAGAGCAGGGTTGCAAGGAATGGAAGATAGACAACAACGATATCGCTTTAGCGAAGCACCAATATGGGATTTGCAGCGTGCATACTACGAACGAAAAGGACTCAAGGCATGGAATAATGATCAGGTGCCCCAATACATCACAAGCAATCCGATGATCGCTACTGGATATGCGGACATTATTTTCGGTTTTCTTCGGGATCGGGCGGAACAAGGAGAGTGCTCGGAACCTGTTATCATTATGGAGCTTGGAGCGGGAGCGGGAAGGCTTGCCTTTCATATTCTGCACAAGCTGTGCGAACTTCGGGATGATGCGGGAATCTCGCTGCCTCCATTCAAGTATGTAATGACGGATTTGGCTGCCAAAAATGTGGAAGGATGGCGGCAACATCCTCAATTGAAGCACTTCGTGGAACAGGGGATGCTCGACTTTGCTACATTCGACGCAGTCAATGATAAGGAAATAAATCTCACCATTGCTCAAGAAACAATTCGTCCAGGCGATTTGTCACAGCCGCTGCTTGTATTGGCGAATTATTTCTTTGACGGCATTCCGCAAGAGTTGATTTATGTTGGGGATGGCGAGATCTATGAATGTGATGTTCTTGTTGAGTTCAAGGAGCAGGATGCTGCTGAATCCGTAGATCCGATTCGAAATATGACAATGACATATGAGTACCGCCGTGCTCCTCAATACGAGAGCGAATCCTATCCATATGGTGAGGCAATCTCACTGTACCGGCAGGAACTTGAGGACTCTCATATCCTGTTCCCAGAGGTGGGATTGAGATGCTTATATAGACTGAACGAGTTGTCTCAGCAGGGATTCGTGTTGCTCACTGCGGATAAAGGCGACCATAGGCTCGATAACTGGAAGTTTACTGATCCGCCTGAAATTGTTCACCACGGTGGCAGCTTCTCGTTAACAGCGAATTATCATGCGTTTCAGTATACATTTGAGCAGAGAGGTGGGCTAGCACTGTTCCCACCAAATCACTATAAAGACATTAATGTCGGATGTATCTTCATGCTGAAGGATCCCAACAGTTACGTAAACACCAAGTTAGCGTATCGTCAAGGAATTGAACGATTTGGGCCGGATGATTTCTTCAGTCTGAAGGTGTGGGTGGATCGGCATCTGGATACGATGGACTTGCAGCATATTTTAGCCTTCTGGAGACTAGGCGGCTATGACGCAGAATTTTTCATACAGAGCGCGAAGCGAATTTCGAGCTTGCTTTCTGAGGCAAATGATGAGGAGATGCTCGATATACAGCAGGGCATTCACATCATGTGGTCCGCTTTTTACTTGATGGAACAGAAGTACGACTTGGCTCTGGATGCAGGAGTGATCCTCTTTGAAATGGGGATGTATGAGGATGCAAAGTGGTTTTTGGAGACGTCTGTAGCGAATGATGATGAGCCTGTTGCTACGGTACTATTCTGCTTGGCGATTTGCTGCTATGAGCTTGATCAGGAAGATACGGCGCTGAAGTACACTCGCGAGGCGCTGGTGCTGGAGCCAGATCATGAAGAAGCTCTGGAGCTGCTGAGCTGCTTCGAGTAAGGGAAGCTTGCTTCACGAACTGCTTGATATGCATGGAGAAAGAAGCAGAGTATGAAAGTCTGAAGAGAAGGATTCCATAACACATTTGAGGATACAGGGAATCCATTAATGATGAACCGGATCAGCCACGCCGTTGAAGGAGTGAACTGATCCGGTTATTTGGTTTGAATTTCTAGTAAGCGATTGCATAGCGGGTGTATAATATTGTTAATTCGATAGAGGGGGGTGTAACGATGAACGTATCCAACATATCCAATGAAGAATATGAGTTAAGCGGACTAACGATTAAGGATTTATTGAATCAGCAGTATTGTGTGTTTGATTTTGAAGGAACTGGAATCGACCATCATCTCGACCATATCACCCAAATAGGTGCGTTGAAGTTGGACGCAAGTGGGATTCAGGATGAAGATCCTTTTGTTACACTTGTGCGTTCGCCGAAGCCAATCCCTGAACATATTGCAGAGCTTACGGGAATCACGAATGAGGCGATTTATGAAGCGCTAGATTTTGCTCAGGTCTATGAGGCTTTTACGGAGTTCATAGGCGAACGGATTCTCGTGACGCAGGCGGGTTATGAATACGATATTCCTTTGTTGCGCAAGGAGTGTGAACAAGCCAGGCTGCCGATGATTAACAATCTCGTAGTGGATATGAAGGCTATGTTCACAAACATCCATCCAGAGCTTGCAGATATTCCTTCAACCGATTTTCTTATCCAGTACTATCAGGTTGATGGTTCAGATCTCGCAAGACATGATGCAGTGGGGGACAGTATTCTGATCAGCCGACTTTTTGCAAAGATCCTTGAAGAGTATAAGGAACGAGGATTAGATGATTTGATCATTGAAGATGCCCTTCGGGTGAAGAGGTTTAGAAGACCATATTAAGATCAATAAGGTTGTATACATACATATCTATCATTGTCATTGACTACTAATTTGCTGCATAAGAGACAAAGGAGATTGTAAAGATGTCCAAGGTTGAGTTGACAAATATGTGCATGCTCTATGATCCTGACACAAATCGGGTTTTGGTGCAGGAGCGTGTGAAATCGTGGAAAGGACTTTCGTTTCCGGGAGGACATGTGGAAGAAGGCGAGAGTCTGGTAGATTCCACGATTCGAGAAGTGAGAGAAGAGACAGGACTTACGGTATCCGACTTGAAACTATGTGGAATCGTATATTGGTACAATAATGAAACAGGCGATAAATACTTCGTCTTCAGTTATCGTACGAGTGTGTATGAAGGACAACTGATAGAGCGAACGGAGGAAGGCCCTATTTATTGGGTGGACAAGGATGAACTGCCGAATTTGCCGCTGTCAGAAGGGTTGAAGGAGAGGCTCCCGATGTTTTGGGATGATAACCTCTCTGAGGCATTCGGGGTGTGGAATGAGCAGGATGCCGGAGTATTGACGCTGCGATAAGAAGCTGCGAAGCAGATACCGAATCGTTGATAGCAAGTGCAGCCCGGTTAGATATTGCTGTATTTGTCAATGAATAGGGTTGAACCTGATAACAGATAGGGGTGTCTCTGCTGCAAATGATGTATGGGTATGCGGATGTGAAATATGACGAATCTGTAGATGGGTATGCATAAAGGAGGCGGTAGAATGATTTACGTAGTTCGGCATGGTCAAACGGATTTTAATAAACAAGGAAGAATTCAGGGGAGAATGGGTCTCCCGTTAAATGAAATTGGGGTGAGGCAAGCGGAGGAGCTGCGAGACAGTCTTCAATCGATTACGTTTGATTACGTATTCTCCTCGCCGCAAGAGAGAGCTGTTCAGACCGCAGAGATTGCGACAGGGATAAATCCCACGATTGATTCAAGACTGGATGTGTATGATTTAGGAGAAGCCGATGGTCTGCTAAAGAATGAGGTGAAGCTGCTGGGGGGGATTCCTGATCCCAAAGTATATGGAAGAGTCGAAGAACCACGCAGTTATGCGAAGAGGGTATTTGCATTCATGAACGAGCTGCTGGAGGACGAAAGTCTCCAAGAAGTGAATATTTTAATTGCTGGTCATCGCTGTACGACTGGATGCATTGGCGCGTATTACAATGGGGTGCCTGATGATTGGAACATCTTGAAATATTCATCTGGTAATGGTGAGTACAAGATGTATCCGTTTCAGGCTAAGCGGAAGGTGCATATATAAACGTACGCGGAGCTCATACCTGTTAAGGGTTGCCGACACTTGGGGGAGCAAGCGATGTTGAGAACAACCATTTATGTCGAATGGAACGGACACCATATGAAGCTGACGTGGATTCCCTATGAAGAAGCGCCGGATATTACGAAGGTAACGAGCGTACACGGATGCTGCTTCCACGAGGATAAAGTTCTGCTCGTAAATGTAGCGGGAAGAGGCTTTAATATGCCGGGCGGACATATGGAAAATGGGGAAACGCCGGAGGAGGCTTTCCACCGAGAAGCATGGGAAGAGGGCTCCGTTGAAGGCATGATTCAATATATAGGCATGATTGAAGTAAGCGCTGAGGAGGATTCGCTATACGATCCGAATGGCAAATACCCGCTTATCGGGTTTCAACTGTTCTATCGAATGGATATTACGAAGTGCCATCCGTTCTCTAGAGAGAATGAAACGACAACACGAATCTGGGTGGAGCCGACCGAAGTTCCCTTTGTCATTCAGGAGCATGAATTAGCCTTGCTCGTGCTTCAAGAGGCTCTTGCAATTGGTGCGCCTGTAAACTGAATAATAGCATCAAAACGTTATCAAGAACTTAATTAAGAATGTTATCGAACCCAAGCGATGTGCAGTCTGCAAGATTGCAAATGCTTGGGTTTTATCATGTAAGCAGCATGAAAATTGATCCCTTGATTCTCCCCTTAACTGGAACGTTATACTCGGTACAGAACAAAGGAGCAGGGAATGGCGGGATTCGTACTCCTTACGCTTGAGGGATAGTCCTTTGCAATTATAGGGATCGCGTAGTATGTCTCACTACCTTTTATTTAAGTAGGTAACACATCATCCCTCCGGAATCAATCATTCGACTTGTCCGAGATCCAAGATCCATTGTATTTATTTGTAATTGGTAATTGGGGAAATTTGCACACCTAATCAAGTATATGAATATCCATCAATATTTCGAGGTCTATCTGCAAGTGTGTACAGAAGGAGATTTAGAATAAGGGTCGAATGGAAGAAGATAGAATAAGGCAGCTGGTAAGCTGGAATCCTCTCATCAAGAAAAGAAAGGTAGAAATGAAATGACTGAAATCAATGAATTATTGAAACAGCTAAAAGAGGTCGGTGTGCATCATCTGAAAAGCGATGCTGCTGTCATGCTGGAAATGTTACATGACACACAGGATGCGGCTACAATCGATACTCTGATCAATGAGCTATTATCTAGCATGACAAGAAATAAACTGCAAGCCATATTGCTGGAATGCCCTCAAACTCTATTACATGGGTTGCCCATCGTTAAGCAAAAAATGAACATCGTTGGTGAACGAGCGATGTATACTAAGGAACTTAGAGAACAGTTAGGTATATCTGTTCCCGCCTATGAAGTTTGGTCCATAACTGAACCTAAGGCTACCGCTTTTCTAGCGAAAGTCATGAATAAGAGTAGGCATGATGCAGCAAAATTCCTTGACACCATGAAGATAGAAATACCATCCCAAGTGGATAACATGTATACCGTTTACATGCTCAATAATGAGCCCGTAGGTGTCGTGTTCCCTCATATCGAACCAGATACGAATCAAGAAGGACGCCTATTTTGGATAGGCATTCATCCTGCGTTTAAAGGGAAGGGATTGGGGAGAGGGTTACATACGATTGGGCTGTATCGCTTGCAGCATGACTTTCAAGCAAAATCGTACCTCGGGGCAACGCAAATCGAGAATGCTCCGATGCGAAAGATTATGGAAGCCAATGGATGCGTGCAGCAAGCAACGGTGGTCTCGCTGAAGTATTACATTGCATAACTCAAAGCGAGAAGGTGGAAATCAATATGATTCTCGAAATGGCCGCTTTACATATCATTCCGGGGCAAGACTCAGAGTTTGAGCAAAGCTTTAAACAGGCTTCCAAGATCATCTCTCGTATGAAGGGCTACATCGATCATGAGCTGCAGAAGTGTATGGAGCAAGAGAATAAATATATATTGCTAGTCAGATGGGAGACGCTGGAGGATCATACGGTCGGATTTAGAGGCTCTGAGGAATATCAGGAATGGAAGTCTCTCTTGCATCATTATTATGATCCATTCCCGGTAGTCGAGCATTACGAGAAGATCGAGCTCGTATAACAGGAGGCAGCTATGAATATAGTCAATACACGTGAACATTATGAATCTCTAATTGCTGAAGGCAATGATCCATTCCTTGATCCTCCTGCTCTTCAGAGGTACATGAGCAATTGGGACGGGCCTTTATTTTATGAGGCATTGACACCTTCCCCTAAATCCGTTCTGGAGATTGGAATAGGTACCGGAAGAGTTGCTACTCATATTTTGCAGTCAGGCTGTGATTCCCTTGTTGGAATTGATATTTCCCCCCTGACATTGGAGCGAGCAAGCTGGAATTTGCGTCCCCATTCAAATGTGGAGTTTGTTCACGCTGATATTTGTGATTTCATTCGACCTGATACCTTTGACTTGGCATACAGTGTGTTAACGTTCATGCACATTGAGGATAAAGAACAAGCCTTTCGGAATATATATGCTTCACTAAAACTCGGCGGATATTTGATTTTGTCGGTAAGCAAGGATTCGGAATGGTTTGAGTTCAACGATAGGAAATTGCAGCTCTATCCTGCTAGCGTTGATACGTACAGGCAGTTGTATAAGCAGACGGGATTCCTACTAGAGATGGTAGAAGAGACAGAGAGCAAGTATGCAACCATAATGAAGGGCAAGAAGATATAGAAGGGAATGGACGAACATGACCGCATACGCAGTAAAGCTAGCCACAATCGAAGATTTGCCTGAGCTTGCGGAGATATTTAATTTGTATCGCGTTTTCTATGGTCAGGACTCAAATGTAGAGCAAGCCAGTCGTTTTTTATTCGAGCGGTTTGAGCACCAGGAATCGGTTGTCTTTATAGCCCGAGATCATGATACGAAGGAAATAGCCGGTTTTACGCAGTTATATCCATCCTTCTCATCGATTTCGATGGAGAGAACTTATATTCTGAATGATCTATTTGTGCGGTCTGAACATCGGAAGCAAGGGATTGGACAACTCCTGTTGAAGGCAACGGAGAAGTATGCACACCAGATGAATGCCAAAGGACTTGGACTGTCGACAGCCATTGATAATGAACAGGCACAGCGATTGTATGAGCGCAATGGGTTCGAAAGAGATGAAGAGTATTTTCATTATTTTCTGCGAGTTAAGAAATAAGGGGAAACCGACCGGATAGCGGCCTGGAATGAACAGGGATTCCACGAAATAAAATGGCTGTATGACATAAAGATCAGCAAGACTCAAACGGAATTAGTCTTTAATGAAGAGAGGGATGTCGGTGAATAGGAAAGAAGAAGTTGCTTGCATTGAGGAATATGTAAGAGCTTATAATTCAATCGATATAGAAGGGATGGTCGAGCTGCTGCATCCAGATATCGTATTCCGGAATGTTGCCAATGGAGAAGTAACTATAGAGACACATGGGATTGAACCCTTCCAACAGCTCGCGCAGCAATCAGCGGGATTATTCTCGAGTCGCAGACAAACCATTCTACAGTGTATTGAGAGTGATGGCAGCATTGAAGTAAATATTGACTACGAAGGCACCTTGGCTGTTGATCTTCCGAACGGATTGAAGGCTGGAGATAAGATTCAGCTAACAGGGAAAACCATTTTTACATTCACTAACAGGAAAATATCAAGTATTGAAGATCATAGTTGATGATGGTATACGGGCAATTAATCGCATATATCTTAAAAAAGTCGTCTCTTTCAAGTTGTGCTGTACAAACGTGCAGCCGATCTCGGAAAGGCGGCTTTTTTGTGTGAAAGTCAAAAAAATGCATATAGGGGTCAGAATTATATCCTGTGCCAAGGCAGGTTCTATCCTATAGTAGAAGAAATCAATATGCTTAGTAATCAGTAGACGGAGGTTGGTGTACATGAGCAGAAATGCTTCATATGTGCTGACCTATTTCTCATTGGGCAAAATTATGCACAATGAAGTCAAAATAAGACACACACTCCTTTTGGGTGGATCGTTATAGTTGAGCTATCCGATTATGATGGCGCTTACAAATATATCATCAAATCATTGGGAGGAAATACATAATGAAAAAATGGCCACATCGCATTATTCGAGTCACGTTAGCGGTGTTCTTGCTGTGCTCTCTAATTCCCGTTATGGGACTGCCAAATGCTAGAGCGGAAGCAGGCGATCTGCTTAACGGCAGCTTTGAAGAGGGACAGCCTGCAGGGGGACATTGGAGCGCAATACAGCCCAGCTACTGGAGTGATTGGGTTCCATCCGGCAAGCCGATCCTTTCCTTAGATCCGGATATCTATTATGAAGGGGAGCGGTCGCTTACAATCAGCAGTGCTGAATATGCGCGGGCAGACGTTCTGCAAATCGTTGACGTAACGCCAGGCGATACATACACACTTACGGGCTGGCTTCGGACTAAGGACTTGCAGTCGAGTGTTTCTTATGGCGGGGCCTTTATTCGCACGCAATATTTGAACAGCTCGAATGATAAAATCAGTTCGGGTCCATCTTCATCGCCGCTGCTCGGAACACATGATTGGACGGAGCATCGTTTGGAGCTGTCCATTCCGCAGCAGGCAACTCGGTTGAAGGTGGAGCTGTTCTATGAGAGTGCGGCTGGGGAGGCATGGTACGATGCGATTCGCCTAAGCAATAGCGGTAGCGAACCTACCAATCCTCCAGCAGATGCAGCACAATTCAAGGCTGTGCGCGACAAGCGCATTCAGCAATTAACCGGCAATGCCAGTTATCATTCGGCGGATTCGGATATGAATGCGGCGATTGCTTCTTTAGTGGAGAGTGTAAGCAATGGCAGCGGCACAGGGTTCTGGAATACGATGAACAAGCAGGCAGATCGCAGCTCGCTATGGAGTGATCTGTCCAGCCGCACCGAATCGGCTCATGTAACGGGTGCATTTCAACGCCTGCGGCAAATGGCGCTGGCATACGCGACGCAAGGCTCATCGCTGTATCGTGATCCGCAGCTGCGCGCTGACCTCATTAGCGGACTCGATTGGATGTATGTCAATCGCTTCAATGAGCGTGTCGCTCCTTATAAAAACTGGTGGGATTGGGAGATCGGCTCTCCGCAATATCTGAACGATATTACGGTGTTGCTGTTCGATGATCTGTCAGTTGCTCAAATCAACAGCTACAATCGCGCGATTGATGCGTTTGTCCCTGACCCGACAAGAAGAACTGTGCAGCCTAGCCTTATCGAAACGGGCGCTAACCTAGTAGACAAGGCCTTCGTTGTGATCCTGAGAGGAGCAACAGGTGCTTCGGACGCGAAGCTGATGCAAGGCCGAGACGCGATAAATCCAGTATTCCCATATGTAACTCGGGGGGACGGTTTCTATGCGGATGGCTCATTCGTGCAGCACGATGTCATTGCATATACAGGCAGCTATGGAACGGTATTGCTGGATCGGTTGTCCGAGATGCTCTATTTGCTGAATGGTTCGACGTGGCAGGTTACCGATCCGCAGGCGGCGAACATATACCGCTGGATTGAGGATTCCTTCGAGCCGCTTATATACAAGGGAGCAATGATGGATATGGTGCGCGGCCGTGCAATATCCCGCGAACTGTCGACCGATCACACTGCCGGCCGCGGCGCGATCAAGAGCATCCTGCGGCTGTCCGAGGCCGCTCCTGCTGCGGAGTCTACTCGCATGAAGTCTGCCGTCAAGGCATGGCTTCAGCAGGATGTCTCCTTCGACAATTACTATGTTGGCCTAGGAACATACGATATCGCTTTAATGAAGAGCCTGCTGCAAGATTCCTCCATTTCACCAGCGGAAGATTTGGTCAAGCATCAGGTATTTGCCGGCATGGATAGAGTCATTCATTTGCGGCCTGGTTTTGGTTTCGGTATCAGTATGTCCTCCAAGCGAATAGCGGGCTATGAGTACGGCAATGGAGAGAACAAGAAACCATGGTATACAGGAAACGGTATGACCTACTTATATAATGACGACCTTACCCAGTACAGCGACGGTTACTGGGCTACTGCAGACATGCTGCGATTGCCGGGCACGACCACAGACGGATCATCGAGTCCCTTGCGTGATTGGAAATATTACCTTAGTCCGAAATCATGGGTAGGCGGAGCGTCCCTCGACGGTCAGTATGGGGCAGCCGGGATGGAACTGGCTGTGGAGAACAGTTCTTTAACAGGAAAGAAGTCATGGTTTGCCTTCGACAATGAAATCGTGGCGCTTGGTACAGGCATTACGGGCGGGGATGGGCGTCAAGTCGAGACGATTGTCGATAACCGTAAAGTCAGTGAAGGTAGTGGGGCACTAACTGTAAATGGTACCGTTCTACCCGTACAACCAGGGTGGTCGGAGAAGTTTTCTGACGTGTCATGGGCTCATTTAAACGGGAACGGCAAGGGGGATATTGGATACTATTTCCCGAAAGCAGCTAAGCTCCAAGGCAAGCGCGAGGCTCGTACTGGAGCGTGGAAGGACGTCAATAACGGCGGCTCTGCATCACCGATTACGAGGGAGTATGTCAATCTTGCCTTCGATCATGGCGCGAATCCGAATATCGGCTCCTATTCGTATGTGCTGCTGCCGAATTATGATGCGCAAGCGACGCTTCACTACAGCCAAAAACCGGACATTACCGTGCTGAGCAATGGCACGAGCGTGCAGTCTGTTCGCGAGCATAAGCTGGGGATAACTGCGATCAACTATTGGTTGCCTGCGGTTGTGGACGGAATAGCGTCCAAGCAACCGGCCTCCGCACTGGTGAAGGAGACGGATTCAGAGCTAATCATTGCCGTATCCGATCCTACCCAGAACCAGTCGCAAGTTGTGATGGAATTGAATCGCAAGGGATGGAAGCTAGCGTCAGCGGATTCGACGATTACGGTGCAGCAGACAGATCCTTCGATTAAACTAACGGTGAATACTGCGGGAGCCAAGGGGCGTACACATACTGTTCGTTTTACGAAATAGTGATCGGTTCGGTAGTGTAAACCGCATGCATTCACATCCATAGAGCAAGTTGTAAGCAGCAACTCAGGTAATGTCGTATGCGTAAATCCAAAAGTCCTTATGTACATCAAGCATCGCTGATGTATGTAGGGACTTTTTTCAAAGAAGCCGTTGAAGATTCCGTTGAGATTCTTATCCGGTTATACTCATTTTCAATTATCCTTTATTTCAGGGTCAATGTTATTTTTGAATCGAAGTATGCACTTTGTTTTGGATGATACTCGTGTATACTCAAGATATATGCTATTTGAGCGCATGCAGAAATGTAGGCACTAATCTATGAAAGATGGGGGCTGTGAGATATGCCAGATAACTACAGTGTTTCACGTGGTACAACCGAGGAAGCTGAATATGTACGAAATAAACTGATCGAGTTCAATAAAAAGATTTTCCCAAATGTTAGATTTGAAGATGTTCATCTTTGTGTTAAAAATGATACAGGCGAAATCATCGCCGGACTTAACGGTATCGTATGTTGGAATTGGATGGAGATCGATATTTTGTGGGTGGATGAAGGACATCGAGGAGAAGGCCACGGCGCGCAATTGCTGCAGGAAGCAGATCGCATCGCCAGAGAAAAGAACTGCACCTTCATAACCTTGAATACGTTCAGCTTTCAGGCGCCGGAATTTTACAAAAAGTATGGTTATGAAGCACTTGCAATTATTGAGGACGCGCCGATTGGCTATCGGCACCACTTCTATAAGAAGGATTTGCTAGCAAAATGAGAGGGCGTTAACGACAGAACCCTGTTGCAAAGGACAAATCATAATGGAGCATGCGAAATTCCTGATAATTCCATTCGTTCATCGATTGCGAACATGCGGCACTACTAACTACGGTGTAACAATAAATCGACAATAGATTGGAGAATGGAACATGTCTTACATATATCGCAGTTTAACGATGGATGAGTGTGAACGAATCCAAGAAATTAATCCGTCTCAGTACATCAAAAGGGCATGGCGGGAAATAGATGGTGTACGTCAATTAATCGAAATCAATTATCAAGAGAATGATTGGCCTGATGGCTATGAGCATTACCTCTCGAAATTGAAACAAACCATCAATCAGGATGGCTGTGCGGTTGGCGTATTTGAGGATACGGGGAAATTGGTCGGATTTGGAACGATCAATCGAGAGATGTTTGGGCAAGCATACAAGTATGTACTGCTAGACTCTTTATTTATTTCTTTAGAGTATCGTAATAAGGGGATCGGCAAAGTATTATTCCGGACTTGTGCCGAAACAGCTAGAGAATGGGGTGCAGATAAAATTTATATTTGCTCCGGCTCTGCAGAGGATACAATCGCATTCTACTTTGCATTGGGATGTAAGGAAGCAGCGGAAGTAAATGAAAAGCTGTATGAGAGCGACCCGAGAGATATGCAACTGGAGTATCATCTATCATCATAAATACGAATCGCTCCTGAGCTAAGGTTACAGATATGGATGCACGTTGAGCAGCATTACGAAATAAGCTGAGAGGGTGTCGGTCTCCTTCGTTCCGCCTGTGCGGCCATTCGCATCAAAGTTGTAGTACACCCTAATGGGTGGAACTTCGACATGCTAAGAGCTGAAGCGGCAATCTGTCTCCCTGTTTCATGAGAGCAGATTGCCGCTTTTTTATGAAAGGTAGTACAAGGCCATGGTCACTATTCAATTCATCCTGTTCGCTATGCTAACCTGCGACTACTTTAAAAGATTGATAGAATAGGGTTGAGCGCTGGAATAGTGCATTTGATATAGAAAAATATCTATTAGCTTCTTGTTTTCACAGCTAAACCACTAAACGATATTGGTCCAACGACAACGGCTTTCGTATTTGCAGTACGGTTTTCTGCTGTGACCGTATAAACATGTGTGCCCGTTCTTACATTTCTATCTTCGGCCTGGAAGGTAACTACGTAATTTTGTTCAGAACCAGCGGATTCGATTCCTTGCTGCGTATTGAAAATTTCTCTACCATCGCGGAATATGCGAAACAGGATTTGCGCAATTCCAGTTACACCTTTTACCCCTACGGTTGCTACCAAGTCTACGCGATTCGGTTGAGAGTTCACTGGAATTCGTATCGAGATTGTAGCGAGTCGAGTTCTTGCTCTTCGGATCGTAACTGCGTTTGCTGGGTTGAATCTACTGCGTGGCTGAACCGCAGCTTTATCGAGAATACGTGCCAAACCTATCAACTCCTTTTGTTTGATATTAGTAAGATATGTTGAATAAAGAGAGATTGCTTGGACAATTCTTTGTGCGTTTTGGAAGAATAAGAGGAATTCATGTAATGGATTTGGCGATATGAGATCATTTGAGGAGATATTACATGAGAACGATTCAGCTTGGCATGATTGGCAGCGGGCATGTGAGCAACCGCTATTTTGAACAAGCAGAAGGGCTGGAGGGTGTGCAATTTGTCGCTACTTATTCAAGACAACTGCACAATGCAGAGAAGAAAGCGGCAGCGTTCGGAATCCCTAGATGGTATGATGATTATCGTGAAATGATGGACAAGGAACAATTGGATGGCGTTGTTGTCACAACTCCTCATTCGGTACATGCGGAACCCGTGCTCGCTGCACTTGAAAGAGGACTTCATGTGCTCAATGAGAAGCCAATGGCAACCTCGCTGGAGGATTGTCAGCGTATGGTCGCTCTAGCGGAAGAGAAACAAGCGATATTGATGAACTTGCCGTATGATTTGCATCCCGTCTATCTGACGGCTGCCGATTATGTGAATGAACGATTTATTGGAAAGATCACCGGTGCGGAGGCGCAGTTGTCTCTGCCGGGGCCTTGGAGAGACAACTGGTATTATGATAAATCTATCGCGCATGGTGGAGCGGTTCTGGATTGCTTGGTATATCCACTTAGCCGCCTTATCGGCCTATTAGGGCCTGCCGTCAGCGTCATGGCAGAAGTGAATACACTGATACCAAATCGATTTGTCGGTGATGGCAAGAGGGTGTCCAGTGACGTAGATGATAATGTAACGCTGATCCTGCAATTTGCCGGAGGACAGCATGCGGTTATTCGCTCCTTATGGGGGATGGCATTTAACAGAATAATACGATCATTTACGGCCGCAAGGGGACGATAGCATTGAATGACAGCGGTTATCCGCTTGTGATTCATTCCCCCGATCAAGTAATTGCAGGTGCGGAGCAAGTAAGTTGGCGAGGACTTGAAAATTGTTATCTCCCACGAGGCGAATTCGCAATGCATCAAGGTGAAAGTGTAATCGAATACTTTGCCCATTGCCTTCGCACAGGAGAACAGCCTATTCAATCCGCGAAGCAGCAGTTGCATGTCCACGAGATTATGTTCGGCGCTTATCGTTCCGCAGAATCCGGACAGCGGTATCAGTTGACTACAAGCTTTACTCCGTGGAGCAAATTAGATCCTGCATTATTTGATACCCATAACGGCTATTTATAAATATACATACGGAAACAGCGGTTAGCATCATGTGGAGCGGTCTGTATACGAATAAAAGGGGGAAGAAGAGCGCTACACAACGTTGAAGACGGTAGAGGGATTAAGTCAGGCACAATTGGATTACGTGATGGATCCACACAGCAATTCCATTGGAGCGTTGCTATATCATATGGCTGCTGTTGAATATGCGTATCAAGCATTTACATTCGAGAATCGTGAGTTAAGCGAGCAGGAACTGCTAACGTGGGGAGCCGCATTAGATTTAGGGGAGAAAGGCCAGCAGTTGATTCATGGGCATGATCTGAACTTCTATGTAACCATGCTGGACGAAGTTAGACAGCGTACGCTCGATGGATTCAAGAGCAGAAACGATGAGTGGCTGCATGAAGCGGCTCCTTTCTGGCATGGCAAACTTGCAAACAACTATTTCAAATGGTTCCATGTGTTTGAGGATGAAATTAATCACCGCAGGCAGATGAGATTCATAAAAAAGAGACTCCCTCAGAATTTGTAGCTGGCTGCGATCACGTATATGATCGTGTAGTAAATCTTCTACTTGCAGGGAGAGCTAATGATTGGAGAGTCATACATGAGCAGCAATTATACAATCGAGCTAAGAATACCTACTGTACTTGAGTATGAAAAAATATGCAGTGCAGTCGGATGGAAAGAGTATATGAACTTTGATGTGGTCGAGGAATCGCTCCGCAATTCTCTGTTTGGCGTCGTTGTACGTGATGACGAAGAGATTGTGGGGATGGGAAGAGTTGTAGGGGACGGCCAGATTTATTTTTATATCCAGGATATCGCTGTAGCTCCTGAGCATCAGGGTAATGGAGTCGGTAAACTGATTATGGAGACGATCAAAGCCTATCTGGAAGAAGCGGCACCAGATAAATCGTTCGTCGGATTATTTGCTTCGAAAGGGAAAGAAAATTTCTACGAGCAATACGGCTTCCATAACCATGATGGGATGACGGGGATGTTCGGCGTGATTCACAATCGTAAGTTGCAATAATAACTGACTAACATGCCCCGGAGTGAGGGCATGTTTTTTTATGCGCATTCCTATCCGCATCTCAACTTCCGGTTTATGAGTAGAAGAGCTAGGTGCAGTCCATACTTCCTTCGGATATCTTTTTTTTCGTTTCCTCTTGATACATGACGCAGAGAAGGTTATGATGGAAATCATGGAAAACAAATTGTTTTAAATGTTTTCCGTGCCAGTTTCTTTACATCATTTTCAAGGAGAGAGTAGATTGGGGAAAACATTGAAAGGTCTTATGCTGTTCACGGATATTGGATTTATTGTCTATTGGACGATTACGTTCATGGGATGGATTCCGAAAGAGTATCTCTATCAAGATTACAGCAATGAACTGCTCGTAGCATGGAATATGTCTTTCATTCCTCTGGACTTGTTCATATCGGTGACCGGTATTTTAAGTATTTACTACTATCACAACAAGAAGCCAGCTTGGTCAGCGCTATGCTTCACATCGTTGCTCCTTACTTCCTGTTCGGGGTTACAAGCTATCGCATTCTGGTCTATTCGGCAAGATTTCGATATGATGTGGTGGACACCGAACCTGTTTCTTCTCATCTATCCACTATTCTTTTTGGCGAAAGCAATGAAAAGGGAGCGCAATTGTTATGCATGATCGTATCGCAGGAGCTGCGATTGAAGAGATTAAAATTCGAGGCTTGAAGTTTGCCATCCGCGATGTAGCAAGCAGGCTTGGAATTAGCACGAAGACATTGTATCAGCATTTTGAATCCAAGGAACAACTCATTACGTGCTTAATTGAGCGATCGATTCAAGAGATGAGAGATTCTGAAGCGCGTATGATGCGAGATGAATCCTTATCGATTGTACAAAAGCTTGAGCAAGCCCTGATGATGCTTCCGAGCGCGTTTGCGTTTACGGACATCCGTACACTGGACGAGTTGAAGAAGCTGTATCCTGAACAATGGAAGCTTGTAGATGCCTATGTCCAAGAAGGCTGGGACAATATCCGATTACTGATAGAAGAGGGCATCCAAGTGCAAGTCATTCGTCTATTCGATATGGAGTTATTCATCGACATGTACATAGGCGCGCTATATCAATTGATGGATCGTAGGACAAGAGAAGGAAATCAGTTGTCATTAGAGGAAGCCCTGCAGCGTACGGTCGATATGCTCATGTACGGAGTAATAGAGAAATAGTGCGGAGAACAGGCAGCTCTTGCAGGAGGACGTTGAATACGTCGAACTGTGAGAGGTTGCTTTTTTTATTAGCTGCTCACTCATACTCATGGTCGCTTTTTACTCGTACGTTTGAGAAAAGGAGCGTCTTGCACAGTTGTTTCCAATATTATGAATTTACGTTATACTTAATGGTAATGAAGTTAGCTATTCTCCGACCGTATTGTGATGCGACAGGACAGGTGAACACGAAGCCCGGTGCATATAGAAAACTATTTTCCTCCCAATTATACATATATTAATTCGTTTCGAATAACTAAGTAGCCTTCATGAATGGGAACAGATGCCATTGTCTCTACTCGTGAAGGTTTTCTTTTCTCATAACCCAACATATTTCATATCAAGCAGCAGAGAAAGTACGAATCAAGATGGAAATGGAGGCGTCAGATGTCAACCATTTTTCAAACCGAGAGATTAGTCATGAAGCAGATTGATGAAGTCCATGCCGAACAAGTGTTGGACTACATGGTACGAAATCAGGAATTTTTGTCAGCGTGGGAGATTAAGAGAGAGCCAGTCTTCTATACGATGGAGTGGCAAACAAAAGTGCTGCGAGAAGAACGCATTCAATATGAGAGAGGGCACTTGTTCAAACTATGGATATATGAACTAGACGATACGGAGCGAATTATTGGCTCTATAGCACTTAGCAATATTATTAGAGGGGCATTTCAATCCTGCCATCTAGGTTATAAGCTCGATAAGGATTTGCAAGGAAGAGGGTACATATCCGAAGCGTTGAGCTTGATGATTGCAATCGCATTTCGTGATATGGAGCTCCATCGTATCGAAGCCAACATCATGCCGCATAACAAGGCTTCACTTCGAGTAGTGGAGAAGCAGGGATTTCAATTCGAGGGATTAGCCAAGAAATATCTTAAAATTAATGGGAAATGGGAAGACCACATCCATATGGTGTTGTTGAATGAGGAGATGGAGTAGGGAATGAAGATTGGGCTTGTGAGACATTTTCCCGTTCAGTGCAAACCGGAGAAGAAGTGGATGAGCTCCGCGGATTTCAATCATTGGGTTGAGCAATATGATCAAGCAGAGGTCATCCTTGCTGATCCTCCAAATGACAACACAGTGTGGGATCTGTGTGTGTCTAGTGATTTATCAAGAGCAGTGGCAACCGCTGAGCATATTTATAAAGGCAGGATTATCACAACCCATCGTCTTCGAGAGATTGGAATGCGTTCCGTGTTGCAATCGAACGTCAAGCTGCCGCACAGTGTATGGTTGATCTTGTCACGATTGGCATGGCTATTCTCTCACCCATCACAAGAGGAGACGAAGAGGCAAACGTTAACAAGGGTTAGAGAAGTTATCGATTGGATTGAAGCGGAAAATCAGTCGAATGTCCTTGTCGTATGTCATGGGGCATTGATGAAGGTTGTGCATAAAGAACTTGTCCGAAGGGATTTCAAGGGTAAAGGAGATTGGAAGCCTCAAAACGGGAAACTGTATGTATATGTGAAGGATGAAAGTATCGCAATATAGAGGAGCTATGACGTGTTGAATGAGAAAGGTTCCCTGATGGATCTCGTTTTAGATAAACCATTTGCTTATAAACTGAGTGTGATGTTGGAAAGTAGATTAATTGGTTATAAGCATTTTTATCTGTTTTGTGTTGAAATCATTGACGTCTATACGAAGCCGCCGTATTGGATCACTCAATTAGCAGTAACAAAGTACCAGGCAAGTACGATTAGTATTGTGAATCATTACATTTATTCCGAACCATTTATTGAAATTGATCCTAAGCTCTACGATCAGTACATTGCATGTTTATATCTCAGATATGCAAGAAATGAATTATCATGGGCTTCTTTCTTGTGGCAATCAGGAGAGTATTCGGATGGAACAGGAAGCGTAAAGGAATCATGTGAGTATTTTTATGATTTGTTGAATGAATTTGAAGAATCGGAATACAGCAGTGAATTGGAGAAACGCCAATTATGCGAAGTAGTTGAGATATTCGGAAGTGACATAGATGCTATGAATCCAATTTATCAAATGTTCAAGGGTTACTATAAAAAATATGTGAATCGTAATCTCTTATTACCTAGGAAATAAACGATAGAAATGACCCAGCATGACTGTCTCTGAATTGTAATCGAATCAACGATTGTTAATAATTTATGCGGATGATGACGTGAATAGATATACCGGAGCATACAAGGAACCGAGATAAGAGTGTATAAATGAATCCCATCAGAAGTAGCCAAGGAGGAAAAAAGGTGGGCAAAGACAAAGCGTTACTTATCATTGATGTTCAAATGGCGATGTTCGACGAATCTGATCCGGTACATGATGGTGAGAGGCTAATAGAGACACTCCGTCGAGTGATTGCAGAAGCGCGTGCAGCAGGAGTGCCTGTCATTTATGTGCAGCATAATGAAGATGAAGGGACACCACTAGAGCCTGGTCAAGCAGGATGGGAAATTCATCATGCCATTAAACCGGAAGCTCACGATATTGTGATTCAAAAAAGCAAGCCGGATTCTTTCTATGGGACAACGTTGAAGCAGGATCTGGATGATAGAGGCATTCGTGAATTAATCATTGCAGGCATGCAGACCGATGTGTGCGTGGATACGACATGCCGCTGTGGGTACAGCCATGGATATAAGATTACGCTATTGAGCGATGCCCATCGTACATGGCCGAGTAGTGGGCTGACAGCCGATCAGATCATTGCACATCACAATGCTGTACTTCGATTGTTTGCAGATGTGAAAGAAAGCAAGTATGCCTTCGGATCGAATTTGGGGTCGGAGTCAGTTTCTAGTTCTGAATGACACATTCAAAAATGTGCCTGTGAAGTAAATAGAAGGTGAGGTGACTTGATGGGGAAGGAACATTTCATCATAACGGGAACATCCAGAGGAATCGGAGAGCAGCTTGCACAGCAAATCCTTGAAGAAGGGAATCATGTATATGGTATTTCTAGAAGTAAATCCGACAAGTTAGAACGATTTGCTCACTTTAAACATGTTCAATTTGACTTGAGATGTACCTTAGAAATTGATAAAATTCTGAACCAAATTTTTAGCCATATTGATATCGAACATGCTGATATGATCTGTCTGGTTAATAATGCAGCGATGCTTGAACCCCTCAAAACTATCGATTCATGCACTCCAGAAGAAATAATGGATAGTGTGCAAATCAGTTTAATCGCACCCATGATGTTAGTATCAAGTTTTATACAGAGAACAAATCAATATGCCATTACACGCAAAGTCATAAATATATCCTCAGGTTCAGCGGTATATCCGGCGCCAGGTATGAGTGTCTACTGTACGGCAAAGGCCGGAATGAATATGTTCACGCAATGTGTTGGCTCAGAACAGAGGATGTTGGACAATCCGGTTGAAATAGTAGCGATTGATCCAGGAATGGTGGATACCGAATTACAAGCTGTTGCAAGAGGGAAGACAAATGAACAATTTGCGACTTCCGTATTTTTTAAGGAAGCGTATGAGACTGGGAAGCTTCGGACAGCAGAAGAGGTGGGGAATGCCATCCAGCGAATTATTCGGACAAACGAACGGACTGGAGAAGTTGTCAGTATCTAGTGCTTCACGTCTCTTTAAACATTGAATATGGAGGGATGGCTCTGCAGACCTTTTTTCGTTATAACTGGACGGTTCGAGAACAATGGTATCAATGGTGTGAAGATATTCCCTACGAGGAACTGGTTCGCCCGCGAATAGGTGGAGTCGGCGGTATTGCCCACGCTGTTTCATGTGGTTGACGTGGAGTGGAGCTGGATTCGTGTACTGCAAGGAAAGAAGGACTTCGAAGAAGGATTCGAGAAGTACAATACGCTTGAGAAAATCATTCAACTAGATGAACAGTTTCGGACCGAAGTAGAAGAATTTGTTCGCTCATGGAATGACAGCATGGAGACACGTCCTTTTTATGATCAGCGTCCAGACGGCAATGTACTTGTGTATGCTTGGGGAGAAGTGATGCGGCATACCATAGCCCATCACATTCACCATGTCGGACAACTATCGGTCTGGGCAAGGGAAGTTGGGAAGCAGCCAGTATCGGCTAATATGATTCGAAAAAATCTTATGCAACCAAACATGACCGTGGATCAACTGTAATAGATATTCTTTCTACAGCAATGGGACGAAGAAAGAACAGCCGTTTCCAACCTGAGATACTGTACGAAGCTATAGAGCTATAGCTATAGCATCAACAAAATAAGTAAGGTGAGTGAAGACAATCCCAATCGAGGCATTCGATGGGCTTGTCTTTTTTTATTGATACAGCGCAGCATTGATCTCTGTTTGAATGTTTCCCATGGGAAAAATAATTTACTATGTACAAAAGTTTTGTGTAAATATATAATCATAGATGTATCCGGATATACGAACTAAGAAGGAGATGATCGCATGAATGTATTTACATTGCCAGAACTTCCGTATGCATACGATGAGCTGGAGCCTCATCTGGATGCAAGAACGATGGAGATCCACCATGGGAAGCACCATGCCACTTATGTGGCTAATTTAAATAAGGCGTTGGAAGGTCAGACGCAATTTGCAAATGCTTCGGTTGAAGCATTGATCAGTAACTTGAACGATGTACCGGAAGAAATACGTGCTGCGGTTCGCAACCAAGGCGGGGGACATTACGGGCACAGCTTATATTGGTCGATTATGAGTCCTACCGGCGGGGGCAATCCATATGGAGACATCGCGAAAGGGATCGAGAAGCACTTCGGCAGCTTCGAACAGATGAAGGATGACCTGACGAAGGCGGCAATCAGCCGATTCGGATCTGGCTGGGGCTGGCTCGTCGTGAACGGAGATAAGCTTGAGGTGATGAGTACACCGAATCAGGACACACCACTAATGGAGAACAAAACGCCTATTCTGGTGGTGGATGTGTGGGAGCATGCTTACTATCTGCAGTACCAGAATCGGAGACCGGACTTCGTGTCCTCCTGGTGGAATGTAGTGGATTGGGAAGAAGTGAACCGCCGCTATAATGAAGCCGTACGTTAACAACAATACGATGTGCGTAAACTTTGCGGAGGCAGGACGCTGCTTTTGCAAGGTGTGGGCTGCATCTCAGCGATGGAATAAACGGCGCTTGTCGTTATGAAATGTAAGGGAAGGAGCATGCGCATGAGTATGAGCCTAAATAGGGGGACAGTAAGTCTTCCAGACCAAGAGAGCACATCCAGAGAACAGGTACTGTTCTGGCTGAAAAAGCTTGGTACCGTTACGGTTCAGGATCTAATTGATCGGATGGATGTGACAGGTGTTGCCATACGGCGATACATAACTGAACTGCAAGAAGAGGGGAACATCGTAACGAAGGTGCAGCGCCATCAGGTTGGCAGACCGACGCATTATTATCAACTGACTGATTCGGCTGCAGAACTATATCCACATCAATATGATGAACTCGCGATTGAACTGTTCGATGAGCTTGTGACGATGTACGGGGAAGCGGGGGTGGCTTTGTTCTTCGAACAGAGAAGCAATATGCTGAAACGACGATATGAAGGAGCAGTTATGGGAAAGACGACGCTGGAGGAGCGTCTGGAGGCGCTCGTCAGATTGCAAAATGAACAAGGCTACATGGCAAACGTGCATCCGAATGCAGACTCTTATTCCTTTGAAGAGAAGAACTGTCCAATTGCAAAAGTTGCTTGCAGGTACGTCCATGCCTGCCGCTGCGAGCTTCAATTATTTCGCTCCTTGCTCCAAGCTCAAGTAGAGCGTACAGCATGTATGGCTGAGGGCGGAAATGTGTGCAGTTATCGCATTACGCCAATTCGTAAATGTAATATCGATAATTGAGCATGTGCAATAAAGCTTCCCTAACAGGCTTTTCGAGCATGCTCTTTTGTTACCTTCATATTTAACTCTATAACATCGGCATGTTTCGAATTATGACACTATCGTTAGCGCATGAATGGATGTATAATAATGGATGATGTTTTGCGGAAACCTTTTGCGGTCAATCTGCATCCAAGTAGTAGAACAATTGCATTAATGGCGTCATTGCAATAATAGATTAGCATCTAAGAGGGAGGTGAAAGGGTAATCCATAATTGTAGAATCAGGATTCTTATGGCTGCCCGTCCTGCATTTTGCCTGAATGCCGCATGATAAGTCGCAGTTGGTTATACCAGCTGATGAAAAGCGATTTGGAATGACACATTCACGCAAAAATAGGAGGAAGTACAATGATAAACTATCAAGTAATGACGGAAGCTCAAGTGGACAAATTGAAGGAAATCGATCGCTCGGAGCATATTGAGCTGATTTATGAGATGCATGACGGCAAGATGACGGAAATCCATGCGAACCACGAATGTCCGAATTGGGACATCGAGCAGCTGCAGGAGATGGAAGAACGATATGTATACGAACTGCAGAACGGCGGTATGGCCGTTGGTGCTTTCGATGGAGACACCTTAGTAGGCTTCGGCGTATTGGCTCATCAATGGCGCGGGGAGCAGCACGACCAGCTTCAGGTTGATCTCATGTATGTATCTCGGACTCATCGCAGACAAGGGATCGGATCGCGCATTATGAATGAGTTGGCGGAAGAAGCGAGAAAAAGGGGCGCAAAGCACCTCTATGTTTCTTCAACGGAAACTCGCTCGGCGGTATCCTTTTACAAGAGCAATGGAAGCCAGTTGACGGATGAAGTAGATCCTGAGCTCTTCCAAAAAGAGCCGAAAGATATCCATATGCTGATTACGCTTTAGAAGTTATGTTACTTCGATAGGGTTGTTAGATGAAGTGCCGGCATATGCGCCGGCACTTTTGTATTTTGTAAGCTGGTCTTGATATGAACAATGTAGCCGAAAGTGAAATCGAAGTAGCTTTTAACCGATAATTTGAAATGAAATGAAAGTGAAAGTAAGGGAATATAGAAAAAGAGGGGGAAACGAAATTGAATTCGACAATGAAACGATTAATGTCAGTGTTGCTATGCCTTATGTTAGTCCTTACAGCTCATTCAGGTTCGGTTCAAGCCAAAGTGAATAATGGAAATACCGTTAGCGAACAGCACTATACATGTATCGGTGAGGATTACGAAATACTTGATGGAAATATGCTTCTATCAAAAAAAGACGGAACGGTCTGGTATTGGGACACACTTGATTATTCCGCCCAAGCTTCCGATCCCTTCTATCAAGCCAAACTAGTGCAAATTCCAGGCTTGCGGGATGTGAAACAATTCTCGTTCGAGAGCAAGAACGGGGAAAGTAGATTAATGACGAATTACGCTGCATTAAAAAAAGACGGAACCGTATGGTATTGGGATTCTAGGAACAACACCCATCCTAAAGATTCTAGGATTGCTCCGAAGCCTATCAAAGATTTGAATCACGTAACATCACTCGTCGCCGATTATACCGGCAACTCTAAAAATTACAAGACCTTATTTGTATTAAAATCGGACGGTTCGGTCTGGTGGTGGTTAGCTCGACAAGGCAAAGCTTCGTCAACGGCTTATGCTAAGATTCTTGATAATGTCGCATCTATAAAATCTGTGAACGGTCGCATATACGCAGTTAAAAAAGATGGTTCGGTATGGAAATGGGGAGCATACATGTACTGGCCGCATAATAACCAATCAAACCAATCTGATAACAAAGGTCCAGAGCAGATCAAAGGGCTTGACGGCATCGTCAACATAGAGATGGGCGGTACAACAAATTATGCTTATAAGAAAGATGGCACGGTTTGGTCTTGGAAAACTTATGATTCTGAAAGTACTCCGATTCAATTACATAAAGCAACAGGCGCTAAGGGAATTGTTCAATTTGGCTCACAGCTGAAAGATTCGAATATCGATACTACTTATGCTTTGCGAGCAGACGATAAGCTCTGGTCAATAGACAGCGATAAAGTGTTCCCCGAGCTTTCGAATATCGCTTCCGTACACTACAAGGACAAGGACAGCTATATGGAAAACTATGTACTGAAAAAGGATCAGACCTTGTGGGCATGGGAATATAAGGTTTCTGCCTTTCCGAAGATTGTTGTGTTCACGAAAGAAACGGCAGCTGGCAAAAGCTCTGGAAAAGGAAACAAATCAACTGACGAATATTCAGGGACAGCAAACAAACCAACAGGTGATCGTCCTGAGATCAAAACTCAACCTGAGATAATAAGATTGACTTCACCGGAAGTCAGCCTTTATCCGTTTATCACGATGCTGCAGCCTGGCGGACAACAGCCTATTGTCGCAAACAATGTGCTTCCTGGAACTAAAATAGTGTATACCATTGACGATCCGAGCATAGGAACGGTTACGAATGTGAATGGCATGCCGGTCATCACAGCGAATAAATCGGGACAAACCATTGTACGGGCCACAACAACCAGAGCCGGTTTTCCGGATGAGACGACTTACATATTGTTGTATGTCACGGACAGCAGCATGGCTTCCGATACGTATTTCACTGCCGTCCGGTCTATTCCTGACGCAGACAAGCAGAACTCAGTTATCGTGGAAGGACTAACGCAAGCAGGAGAGCTTGTGATTACAGCTGCAAGCAGTGAGAAGCTGACTCCTGTTAACGGCCAGCTCGTCATAACGCCCGAATTAATTAACCGACTGGCAGGCAATGCGTCAAAGGCGAAGTCAGCGGTACAGCAGGCACTGTCAGAAAATAAGATTGTTCCAGCGAGAGAGCTGATCGTGAATGCGGAAATATTGTCTTTGCCTGGACAAAATGAATATATGTTCAAACTTGATAAGAGTGGATTAGTCGGCCGGAAGGATATCGACTATATTACGGTTCATGCAGGGGATGCGAAACTCGTATTCAATGTTGCGACCGCAGAGCGACTGTTCCAATCGCAACCGTTTATCGTCATTCGTCTGGCGAAAGAGAGTAACGGCGGATATCGCATACAATTTCTAAATGGGCAACAGCAAGAGATTTCGGGCATGCCAAGTAATATTCAGCTCATTCTGCCTACTAGTCAAATCGATGCGACAAATACAAGTATGTTCTATGTGAATGGGAAAGCAAAGGAGCCGATCGGCGGGAAGTACAATCCGTCCAAAAACGGCATGGAAGCGGAAATCAATCGTTCTGGAACCTATCTTGTAGAAGAGAATTCAAAATCATTCCCGGATATGAACGGCAGAGATCCAGAGTTGATGCAAGCGGTGCAGTTTTTAGGCTCCAAAGGAATCGTTTCTGGAAAAGGCAACGGCAATTTTATGCCCGATTCTCTGCTAACCCGTGCAGAGTTCACGACGATGCTGGTCAAAGCGTTTAATGTTATGGATGAAACGGCGAAGGAAAGCTTCTCGGACGTGGAGCCGCCGCAATGGCATTATCCATTTATCGCTTCTTCCGAAAAAAATCATATCGTCGAAGGTTATCCTGACGGAACATTTAAGCCGGATCGTACGATAGAACGCCAAGAAATGACCGCTATCGGCGCAAGATTCTTGCATGAGAGGAAGCATTATTATTACCCTTCGAATCCGGAGGAGTACCTAAATCGATTTGTAGATAAAGAAACAGTATCCAAGTGGGCTAAGCCCACAATGTCCTTGGCTGTGAAGCAGCGCCTGATCGATGTTCCTGCCGATAAACAGATTAAAGCACGCGAGGCGGTTACGCGCGGGGAAGCCGCACGAATGCTGTATCGTCTTTATTTACAGCTGTGACCCTAGCAATAGCACCGATAAGCAGTTCGCTCCAGATTCTTTCTGGCAGCTACTGAAGGAATAATCGACAAGGCTTGTCATAAGCGCATGACACCATTTCAACACAAAAACCGCTCCATAAGGGGCGGTTTTTTATGTTTCGATAGGTAGTTGTATGTTAGTGTGCAAATCGCTACGAGTGAAATTGCAATATGCACAACGTTTTACTCTTATTTCAATCTAAGTATACCAAATGTTTTCTTCCAAATATAGACTTGTTATTTTTTGGTTTTTCCATACAATACAAACATAATGATCGGGAGGGATCTTCCATGTATTCTATTTTCGAAGACACGATGGCGGATATGGCGTGGACAGAAATTGAGAGCAGTATTCAAAAGGGGGCGATTGTGCTGCTTCCCTCGGGTGTCATTGAACAACAAGGGCCTCATTTGGCTACAGGAACCGATATTTACGTAAGCCATCTTATTTGCAAAAAGATAAAGCATGAACTAGAGAAATCGGAAATCGAAAGCATCATTGCTCCTCCATTTTATTGGGGAATCAATCATGTGACAGGGGGATTCCCAGGCTCCTTTACAACTCGAAAAGAAACGATGAAGCATGTCCTTTTTGATATCTTTGCATGTTTGCACCGTTGGAACGTAAAACATGTTTTTCTTATAGATATACATGGTGATCATCAGAATGGGATCGCCCTTTACGAAGCGATTGCGGAAGGGCGAGAACAGTTGGGGCTTGATATCCGATCTGTCATTTCTCATTGGGTTGCCAATGAGCTGCAAATTGATCAAGATAACAAGAACTTTCTTATCTTTCATGTAGACTTGCCAGCATCTCCGCAGCCCCAATATGTTGATGTCCACGCAGGGGCTGGCGGAACGGCAATGATGATGAAGTACTTTCCGAGTTTAGTGAATGTTCAGTTGGCAAAGGAATTGGAAGCTACGAATCTTACTTATGAGGAGTTGAAAAAATGGCAGCATGGCGGGGATATCGTGAGACAGATTACGCCCCTTGGTTATGTTGGAGCCCCGTCAGAATTTGGGCAGGTAAATGTTGATGGCATGGATTCTGTTTCTGTTTTTAGTCGGCAGGCAGCATTTTCAATGAAAGAATACATGGGAAGATTATAAACGAAAATACATGTTCTACATATAAAATTATGACTGCTCCCATGTGGGGCAGTTTTTTGTTGCCATTATCCGTACAACCGCCAAACTACTCCGTTTACTGGTGGTCAGGAAGAAACGGAAGGTAGTAACATGAATCTATTGATAATGGTTCTCACTACTGTCGTCGATAAGTTTTAGAACTCGAAAAGGGGAAGTAGAGAAGATGAAAACAATGAAACGATTCACGGTAATGTTATGTGCATGTCTGCTGCTGATTGCAGGATGCGGCAATCATGATGCCAATGATGTCAAGGAAAATGCAGACAAAGAGAAAGAAGTGGTACAGCAGACAGTTGCGGGCAATAAAGCAGCATCAGCGGCAGCGTACCCGCGAACGATTACACATTTGTCCGGCAAGACGATCGTGGAAGCAAAGCCGCTTAAGATTGCAACGCCTTATATATCCTTTGTCGATTATATGGCCGTATTGGACGCTTATCCGATTGCCGGTCAAGGAATTGAGATTATTGAGCGGAATTTTCCCAGCTTGAGCAAGCGAATCGCAGGCAAAGGAATTCAGGACTTGGGAATGGAGGCCAATCTAGAGAAGCTGCTGGCGGTTCAGCCGGATTTGATCATCGCGGCGGAGGATATGAAGGAACAGTATGAACGATTGTCGCAAATCGCCCCGACGGTTATTTTTCCGCAAGCTGGAGAATGGCGAGAAACGCTGAAGCAAATTGCCGAGGTCATTGGCGAAGAGGAGAAAGCCGAGCAGGTGCTCGCGGAATTTGACCGCAAGAGCGCAGAGTATAAGGAAAAGCTGGCGTTCCGCCAGAATGAGTCCGTTCTATTTACGATGTATAGCGGCAAAGAGATGTTCGTCATGTGGAATGACCGTCGATTTGATCCCTTCTATAAGGGACTTGGATTGAAGCCGGTAGAAGCTGCACAGGCGAACGGACAGATAACGCTAGAAAGCCTTGCTGCCTTGAACCCGGATCACTTGTTCGTCATCAATAACTGGCAGAATCCGATCCAAGGCGGTGTTAGGGAAGCGATGAAGATCAGCAAGGTGTGGAACAGCATGAATGCCGTCAAGAACAACCGGGTGTATGAGCTTGCAGACCCTTCACTGCCTGGGCCAATGGCATTGGCGAAGATCGACGGGATCGAAGAGATCATGCAAGCTATGGGGAAAAAGGATCAGTAAGATTAGATGGCTCCATAGTTCCAGTTATTCGCTGTTCGTTTTAGATTGACGTTTGGAATAAGGAAGGGAGATGCTGCATCATGGCAACGACACCATTGCCGTTTATGCTGCGGCTGGTACAGAAGCAGCGCGTCAAATTAATCGCCTCCTGTATCTGCTCCGCGGC
>Ga0102589_1001085_pt1 | contig 41229 bp, 28 predicted proteins | sample AraplaMF_Col_mLB_FD_76858 | JGI IMG/M metagenome (GOLD analysis project Ga0102589, IMG submission 76858) | Arabidopsis root microbial communities from the University of North Carolina, USA - plate scrape MF_Col_mLB | ecosystem: Host-associated > Plants > Roots > Endosphere | place: USA...
GTACTTGATCCATTAATTCTTTATCGTACGTTGTAACGATTGCTGCATAACTACCAATTCCTTCAGGTGAATGCTCTTCTAAGATTGGGTTTCCTAGACACATTAGCTTCACTTTGCCGTCTTTTCCTACATATGCATTTAATACACGCATATAAGAATCGTCACCTGGGATGAATTCTTGAATAATCATTGTGTCTTGATAAGTTGAGCTATAGATTGCTTTTAAAATAGCTGTTTTTTCCGCTTCATCATGTGCAACGAATACTTTTTTCTTACCTGGGAATGAACATGCCCAGTATTCCACCGAGTTTGATGCCTTTAAAATAATTGGATATTCAAAAGGTGGTGTAAAGTTTTCGTAATTATCAGCTGTCACAGTCGTCGTACCTGGATATTTAAAATTGTATTTATCACACATTTTATAGAAATTTTCTTTTAATAAAATTTCATCCATAAGTGATTCATCAATGTATGGTACTGTAAAATGTTCCTGCAATGCTGGCTTATTTTTGATAATAAGCTTTGCATAATCATCTCCACACGCTAACAACAATAGTTTTTTATCAGAATATTTTTTTGCGACCTTTGCAAGTGCAGGTGCAAATACATCCTGTTCATTTAAGCGATCAATTTCTTGGAAATTTATGATATGGCTGTCTTGCGTTGCCGTTAAATGTGAACGTCCTAATACAAGGGGTTTAATACCATATGCCTCATAAAATGCACGTGCCATACCATATGCATTCATATCTGATCCTAGTAATACTGGTAAAAATGGTTGCTCCGTTGCCATGTATTTTCAACTCTCTTTTGTGTTTTAGTATAGTTTTTAGTGTATCATATTTTCCAAAATGTTCACGAAAAAAGTGTCAAAAAAAAAGGGGAATTAGGCTACAGACCATAATGTAGTTTTACCAAAGAGCTATTCTTTATTTAATTACCAAGCTTGTTGGTTAACCACTTTTATCTACTCTAATTAATTTAAAGGCTCTGATTTCCGCTACGGGCTACAATCAGTTAAAATGGGCATACATTAGCAAAATATCAAAAAATTCTTTTTATCAGCTAATAATAAACCTATATTTCCCCACTCAATACGACTGTTTAATTACCTTAATTTCATTGTTCAATACTTTTCTACACCTCAATAAAAAAACGTGCGAACACAAAAGGTTCACACGTTCTATTAATTAGAATGTAATAACAGCTTGTCTGCTGCGTTCTAATTTATCTACAACTTCTTTACCTGTTTCATCCCATTTAATCATGCGGTAATACGCGTCATGGTAGAAAATAAAGCCGTAGCCATTCGCAAGTGCTTCTTTCATTATACGTTCCTTGGCAAAGACACTCGTCATTGGATAATCGTCATACGCTAAAACCCATAATGGATTTTGATGTGCGTGTGTTGGCATAATATCTGCCATATGCAATAATACCTCGCCATTTTGAGTTAATTTTATAATGGCATGTCCATCACTATGACCACCAGTATGAATCATTTCAATACCCGGAGCTACCTCTAGCGTACCTTCATACGTTTCAATTAAGTGCTGAACTGGCTCCCAGTTTTCTTTCCAATACGTATTTTTCGAGCGGATATTTGGCTTACGCATTTCGTCCCACTCAATTTTCGTTACAAAGATTTTTGCATTCGGGAATGTTGGCACAAGTACATCATCTTCCCATTGCGTTAAACCCCCAGCATGGTCAAAATGTAAATGCGTCATTAAGACTACATCAATATCAGCAGTTGTTAATCCTAGCTCCTGTAAGCTAGCCGCTAATGTGGACTCCTCAGTTACCCCAAAGTTACGTAGTTGCTTTTCATTTAATTTGTTAAAACCAACGCCTGTATCAACAATATAGTTTTTGCCTTCATACTGAATTAATATTGGCTCAGTTGGTAACTCGATTTGATTTTTTTCGTTAACTGGATATTTGCGTGCCCAAAGTGGTTTTGGCACAACTCCAAACATTGCACCGCCATCTAGGCAAGTGACACCCCCGTTTAGCCATGATAATGACATATTGTGAAACTTTAACTGATCCATCCATTCTCCCCCTAGTTAGTTAAGAATTGCGATTCTAGACGATAAATTGGCTGTCCTTTAGCAGAGAATTTCTCCTCATATTCAGTCATAACATTATCCTCAGGCATATTTGCATGTAGGTCGAGTGATACATACTTTAGTAACATACCATATTCAGACATACTCATTAATGAATACTCAAACAAACCACGGTTGTCCGTTTTAAAATGGATTTCCCCATTATCCACTAAAATCGACTCATATAATTTCAAAAAACCCCCGTGCGTTAAACGTCGCTTAGCATGGCGCGTTTTTGGCCAAGGATCTGAGAAATTCAGATACACACGATCTACATCATTTTTTTCAAAATATTTATTTAAATCTGCGCCATTTACTTTTAGTAGTCGTAAATTCGCTGGAGATTTAGCCTCTATAATTTTTTCCAATGCACAAACAATAACGCTATCATAAAGTTCAATGCCAATATAATTTATATTTGGATTTTGTAAGGCCATACCCGTGACAAATTGTCCTTTCCCAGTACCTACTTCAATATGTAGTGGGTTGTCATTTCCGAAAACAGCCTGCCAATTTCCTTTAAAGTCTTCAGGGTTTGGAACAATCACCTCTGGATGATCCGTAATCATTTCCTCCGCCCAAGGCTTATTTCTTAATCTCAATTTTCTTCCTCATTTCTTTTTCATGAAATTATTAATTTTTTTATAGTATAACGTATTACTATAAAATTCGCATGAAATTATTGCGAAATGGTTTTTTTCAGACTCATCACTATAACATTGGGTTGATTTCCGCTCCGACAGCAACAGCACCGATGTTGGTCACGAAGGCGTTGTCACAGGATGTCATGCTTTTAGTCTTCGTTCCTCTATCGTAAATCCCCAAAGAGTCGCCCAGCTCCACTCCAATCAACTTTTATGCATAGCATAGTTTAACAATTATTATCTAAAACTTTTAGTGAGGAGCAATTTTTTCAATGTTCCTCAGAATGTACCTGCCAAGCTTCGCGTTGGACTGTGCTATGAATCTTCGTTCCCTCTCTAATTTCTCCAATATAGTTACCATCAGTATGACAATCAACATCATTTCCGTGTACGAAAATGTTAAATTGATGGCCTTGCAAAAAAGTAATCTCTTTAAATTTTGTATGTTTTTCAAAAAACACAGTGACAAATACTAGTAACAATTTAAGTCGGGAAATACCGTGAACGATTGTTATTTCGATTTGACCATCATCAGGTTTAGAAGTAGGTGAAATTTTCATTCCTCCTCCGAAATAAGGTTGATTGCACATCGCAACAAACCATGCCTTTTGAAAGTGCCATTCTTGATTGTCCGCTTGTATCTTTACATCAAAGCGTCTAAAACTAAAAAGTCCTCTTACAACAGCCACAGCATAGGATAGCTTACCGAGCCCTATTTTATTGAGGTAAAGCTTCAAACGAGATGTATTAATACGTTTAGTGACAAATGCGTCAAAGCCCACACCCGCATTATTGACAAATATTTCGTGCTGATGATCGCCAAGCTGAACGGCACCAACATCCATTGGGAGGTAAACCATTTCTTTTTGTATATAGCTTTCAATTTGAAAGGCATCTTGAAATGTAGTAAAGTATCGTGCGAAATCATTTCCAGAACCAGCACGAACTACACCAATAACTATAAATTTATTATGTACAACGCCACTAACAACCTCATGTATTGTCCCGTCACCGCCAACAATAACAATTAATTTTTTTGTTTGAGCATCTTGCGCCCAATTTTTTGCAAGCTCCTGCCCATGTCTCTCATATTCTGTAAAGGCGACTTCATAGTTAATTGTTAAATGCTGTTGAAGACGATGCCAAACCTTTTTACCTTTACCGTGCCCTGCTGCTTCATTCACAATAAATAATACTTTCATTACCTAATCTCCGGCTGGTTGAGAAGATTGCTGCCAAATATCTCGATTAAAGGATGTTGTTTGTACATTGCTTAAAATCGTTTGAGAAGCACGAATTTGCATATGCTTCATAGGAGAGGAAACTTTCCTTAAATGCTCCATCCACTCACCATAATTTCGACGATCAACAAATTGAATTCCGTAAGGTGATCCTGGATAATCGAAATAGCCACTCTGTGTTAAAATTACCTTGCGAATTGGCATATTTATATTTTCCTGCTTAAATAATTGAGTTAATACAGACTCCATACGATTTAAACTAATCATTGGATTCAGAACTTTTGAATCCTTCGTCCCTACTTTTTTTATCCAGAATCGCTCACTGCCCCCTACATAAACTGCTTGATTTTCAGCTTCTAGTACTGTTATACAAATACATTCTGTCGGTGACATAAGCACGACATCAAGCTCTATAGGTGCTTTTCTAATTTGTAAAATAGGATAATAAAAAAGCAAATAATTATCAGGTAATTTTTGTAACAAATTGCGCAACAATGGATCACGCATAAAACGAGGATCTACATACGACTTTTCACGCAGTGTTGAACTTGCCCATTTCATTTGGAAATGGAAAAATTGATCGATAAACATTCGTTTTAATTCATGAATAGATTGTGGTGCGTAAACAATTTTTGGTTCAAATGTTAAAGTCGTTTCTTCGTCTGGTATGCTATCTTCATCACTCACTAGTTCATTCGTTATTTCGATCTGTTCTATATCCTCATTTTCTCCCTTCTGACGACCGGCGAATATTTTTTTGAATAAAGAGAATTTATCTTTTCCTTCAAAAGAATCATTTTCTGAATCGTCGTCGTTATGTTGCCACTCGCTTATTTCTTCTCCTAACTCCCATTGTCGCTTAACACGCTCCCATTGACTTTGCTTTAAGCGTACAAATTGTGTTGGATATCTTGCTAAATCAATTTGATAACGTGAAATATAATCTTGTAATTTCACCAATTGTGCCATGTGTTTTGGTCACTCCAATCTTACTCGCCCTATATCTAATTTGCTAATTTCTCCACTCTTGCTTAGAAAGCAAATCAATCACAATATCAATTCGCATTGGCGTAATTGTGCTGTCGCAATCATTGCTAAATGAAGAGAAATAGACAATTGCATACATTACATCGACATTTGCTCATTGAAATTAAATCCCGATGGCAATCATTCTACAACTGTAGTCATCGTTTTTATTTTACATGACGTTTCAGGAGAAAACATCCATAATTTGTTCTATAGAAAAAGAGAACTACCCAAAGTTTAGGGTAGCTCTCTTAAAAGATTTATTTTTAATTCCCTTTAAATAGAAAGCGGTAATTTCGCCTCGAATGCTTGTTGTAATTTACGAGTCCATTCACCTGGAACTCCAGCACCAATTTTGTTACCATCAACATCGATAACAGGTGTTACTTCAGAAGATACAGATGATACAATGATCTCACTCATTGTTAATAAATCAGCCTTTGTCATCGGTTCTTCAATAACAGGTAAATTAATTTCCTCAGCACACTTTAAAATAACTTGGCGTGTAATACCGTTTAAAATGAAGTTATTTGCAGGGTGAGTATAAAGCTTACCATCTTTAATGCCGTAAACATTTGCTGATGAACATTCTGTTACGATGTCACCGCGATGTAAAATAGCTTCATAACAACCTTTTTCAGATGCTTCCTGTTTTGCCATTACAGCACCTAATAAGTTTAATGATTTAATATCACAACGTAACCAGCGAATATCCTCTACAAAAGTAGCTTTAACACCTTTTTCATAGTTTTCATATGAACGCTCGCCTGCTTTAACATTCCCTGTTAATACAGCTGGAACACTCGCATCTGGGAAAATATGATTGCGAGAAGTCGTACCACGTGTGATTTGGAAGTAAACATGACCTGTTTCCAAATTATTTTTTTCAATAAGTTCATGTAATAATTTGTGTAATACGTCTTTAGTATAAGGAATGACAAGACGAATTTTTTCGGCACTCGCATAGAAACGATCAATGTGTTCTTGTGCTGTGAACATATTTCCGTTATATACTTTTATTACTTCATAAATGCCGTCACCAAATTGGTAACCTCGATCTTCTGGAGAGACTGCAATAGATCCTTCTTCAACGATTTGATCATTCCATAATGAATATGCCATGTTTCGTTCATCCTTTTCATTTCTAATTTATTTGTTTCCCGCAAGTTTAACAATTGCTTCAGCATAAATTGCTGTTGCTTTTATAAGATTTTCAATGACAACAAACTCATCCGCACGATGCGCTACGTCAGGTTCACCTGGGAATAGCATGCCAAATGCTACACCTTTTTTCATGACACGTGCATACGTACCACCACCAGTAGACAGTAAAGGCGTTTCATAATCTCCTGTTTGACGTCTATAGATATCTGCTAAAGTTTGGATCAATGCATCATCCTCGCTTACATAATGAGGTTTAGAGTCATCTTGAATATCCAATGAAAATCCTTTTGCAACAGCTAAGCGTTGTGCTTCTGTGATTTTTTCATCAAACGGATATGTGACAGAATAGCGCATACTAATGACCATACTGCCACCTTTAGCCACATCGTAAGTTATAATACCTGGATTTAATGTAGTTTTACCAGACATTTCATCCTCGAATTGTAAATCAAGCTTGTTGCCATAATGGTCTTGATAAAAAACATCTGCGGTAAAGTCGACAAATTGTTTACTTGCCTCTGTCGTCAACTCTTGTTGTAAAAATGCTGTAAGATAAACAGCTGCATTGACACCTTTTTCCGGCTCCATTGCATGGGCTGCTTTACCTTTGATAGTTATTATATAGTGAGAACCCTCGATTAATAAAGAGCCTTCTAGCTGATTTTTGCTTAAAAATGTGTGAAAATTCTGTTCGAACTGTGGAGAAACAAATTGCACTGTTGCTTTTGCAAAATCCGGTACCATATTTGGTCGCTTTCCAGCATTAAATAGTAATAGCTGTTCTTTCGAAGCATCGCCTGTTCTATTTTGAGAGAACACTAGCTCTGCAATGCCTTTTTCAGCATTGATGAGCGGGAAATCCGCATCTGGTGCAAAGCCAATCGTCGGCATTTCCTCATGTTTAAAATAGTGGTCGACACAGCGGAAGCCAGTTTCTTCATCCGTACCGATAATCATACGTACTCTTTTATTAAGCTCAATGCCTGCATCTTTGACAAGTTTCATGGCCATCCATGCTGCAATTGTTGGGCCTTTATCATCTATTGCACCACGAGCAAATAACTTTCCATCTGCTACAGTTCCACTAAATGGTGGGTATGTCCAATTGGTTTCATCACCAACTGGTACCACGTCAACATGACATAAAATACCTAATAAATCTTCACCTTCACCCATCTGTATATGACCAGCATAATTATCAATATTTTTAGTTTGCAATCCTTCAGCTTGGCCCTTTGTTAATAACCATTCAAGAGCCTTTAATGGACCATCACCAAAAGGTACTTCAGTAGTGATCGTATTCTCATCGAGAACACTATTAATTTGCACAAGCTCCTGTAAATCTTGTATCAATTCATCTTGTCTTTCCTTTGCAGCTTGTAACCAATCCATTTGATGTACCTCCTCTAAAGTAATAACATTATTCTACTCTTTACAACATAAATTACAATCATCTTTCTGACAAGTTTTCAAAATCTTACTTCGAACACTACCACATATAGCACGTTTTTCACTAATTCCCACAAAATACAGTGAAAATTTTATGTCTTTATTGTAAATTCCTCTTGCATTCACTAGAAAACTGACTTGTTTTTCTATATAATGAACTTATCAGAATAATTTTTCTGAATATAAAATTAGAAAAGGGGATGTCTAAGGCAGCTACTTATTAGCCTAAGTGCACTCCGCACATATTGTCGTCCGCTAGTCTTTGCCAAGAGAATTAAGATGAAGGAGTGGTTCATTTATGAAACCAACTACTGATCGAATGCTTAATCGTATTAAAGATGTGTACATGTTTATTTTAGACAAAGGAACCGTGTCTACACAGGATTTAGTCGAAGAGTTTAGTATCACTCCTCGCACCGTTCAAAGAGATTTGAACGTGTTAGCCTTTAACGATTTGGTGATGAGTCCAAGTCGAGGCAAATGGACAACGACGAAGAAAAAAGTAAAATTGACGTCTTAGTTTTTACGTGTAACACGTAAAACGTTATGTATTGGAAAAGAATGACCTTTCGTCGTGGTCATTCTTTTTTTGTTTTCTACTATTTGTTGCTGTCGCTTCGCTTTCGCACAGTTAAAACAATCGCTGACGCTTCGCCTTCGCACAGAGCAAAGCTTCCCGGGGACGCCGGGGCAACAGGATGTTGGTCACGAAGGCGTTTTCACAGGACGTGATGCTCTTAGCCTTCGTTCCTCAATATCGCTAATCCCCAAAGAGTCGTCCAGTCGTAACGAAGATCAACTTATATACATAGCCTACGTTTTATCAAATGGCATCAAACAACTTTGATGATGATCCTTGAATTACAAATCAAACATTTCGTATTTTAATAAATTCTTCCGAATATTTTTCGACTATTTACAATTGCTTCACAATACTTTAAAATCGAAACATTCTACATTTTGAAAGGAGATTTTTCTATGAAAACCCCCAAACTATTTCATCCTCTAGTTTGGATCATTTTAGGTGGAACTATTTTCACACGCATAGCAAGTTTTATGGCAATGCCCTTTTTAGCCATTTACTTACATAATGAAATTGAAGCCTCCCCTTTACAAATAGGTTTGACGATTGGGATTGCACCGTTAATCTCCACTGTAGGAGGATTCTTTGGTGGTTATTTAACTGACCGATTTGGTAGGAAAAGTGTCATTTTACTTACTATTGTCGTTTGGAGTATTGTTTTCTTTGGCTTTGCAACAGCTCATACGGTTTGGTTCTTCGTAGCATTGAATGCCTTAAATGGCTTATGTCGCTCCTTCTTTGAACCATCAACACAGGCATTAATGATTGATTTTACTCCTGTTGACAAACGAAAAAGATTGTTCTCGCTTCGTTATACAGCGATTAACATAGCGGCTGTCATCGGTCCTGTAATTGGTGTTTATATTTCTCAATTGTCTAGCCCCAGTATTCCATTTATGCTGACAGGAATTATGTATATTATTTATGCTGTATTTTTATTTTTAGTTTTAAATCGCTATGAAATGCAGCAACCGAAAGCTTCAACACCTACAAAAATATTGCAAACCTTCACGATACTCTTGACGAATCGTGTACTACTAAGCTTTATTTTCGGGGCAATTTTAATAAATATTGGTTACTCTCAATTTGATTCAACACTACCACAAATCATTGAACTTAAAATCGAAGAAGGTGCCAAGCTCTATTCTGTACTAATCTCACTAAATGCAGCGGTTGTATTATTACTACAATTACCGATTAGTATACTTTCAGAACGTTTTTCATCTTCGGCTACTCTATTAATAGGAATTCTGTTTTTCGCGTTTGGTCTTTTATTATTCGGCTCCTCAAATAACTATCCACTATATATGATTGCTATGATTACATTCACGATTGGTGAAATTTTCGCCTTTCCTACTATGAGTATCATGATTGATGAAATTGCGCCTGATACACAAAAGGGAGTCTATTTAGGAGCAGCCCAATTTAAAAATTTAGGAGGCTTTATTGGACCAATTATTGGCGGGTGGCTGTTAACACATTACATAGATGCAATGTTTGCGGTTATTGCTGTTCTTGTATTATGTAGTAGTATATTTTATAGATCAAAACTTAAGCCACAACAAGGATCGGTTTAATCAGTGGGTTTTTTCCTCCACTGATATAAGTCTTCACCAATCTGTTTTTTTAAGGCTTTAGCCTTCAGACAAAAAATCGCTTCATGTCCATTAGCGAATCTCAAGCATGGATATACTTGCTTGGACTCACTAATAGGACTGGAGCGAGCTAACGATTGATTATACAATTATATATAATTTTAAAATGGCTTTAGCTTTCTTCCTCAACTGTAACTTCTTCATAAATGGTGTATTGGTCTTTACCGGCATTTTTCGATTGATATAATGCCTTATCTGCACGCTCAAATAAGCTTCTTTCTGACTCATCTGGATGACTGCAAATGGCACCACCCATACTGACTGAAAGTACAGACCATTTATCAACAGCAATTTTATCCGCAAACTTCAAGTGATGAATTTTCTCCAAAATAGAATGCGCTAATCTTTCCATATATTCATCTTTCGTATCATATAAAACAATTGCGAATTCATCTCCACCAAATCTAACAACAAAGCCATTTTTCCCTACTTCTTGTTTTAAAGTTCTTGCTGTTTCAATCAGAATCTTGTCACCTTCAACATGTCCAAATCGATCATTCACTTGTTTAAAATTATCTAAATCTAACAACAATAAACCTGGTTGATTCGTCTTCCTCTTTCTTAATAAATTGTTCATTTTTCTAATATAGGTAGCACGATTATAAACATTTGTTAATGGATCATATGTTGCGAGATGAATCGTTTTGGAAAGGAGTTTGTTAATGACTAATAGCATGATGAAAGAAGTTACTAAGGCAATAAACAGTAACATCCGAAACTGCTTTGTATTTTTAGTTAGCGCTCTAATTTCTGTGAAATTACCGTATTTTACATATACAACTCTTTTAGAGGATTCTCCCCGAATCGTTTCTGCTTCTGCTTCATACGGTAAAAAACGGTACTTTTCGATATAACCATTTTTAAACTCCTTTTGATATTCCGTTGGTTTCATCGTTTTTTTGGCTAGCGCATAATGCTCTTGAAACATTTCCGATTGATCATTTACAGTTTTACGAGATTTAGAATCTCCAAAGAAAACCCCTCCCGCAGTTATCGTCTGTACTTCTAACAAATCAGCATATTTATCAATTAAATAGTCAGCCGACTTTTCGAAGTTAAAAGTTTGGAATACAGGATCTTTAAGTAAGTCTATACCGACCTCGAATAAATATTTCTTGTCAGGTGTCGCTAAATAAGCAAATTTTCGATACCCCCCAGTAGTTGTTGAAATATCTATACCATCAGCATAGTATTCCCCGCTTATTCGACGTTCGTCTAGTAAAGTAGAGAAACGTGTGCAGCATTGAGAAAAATTTAAACCTTTATCTTTTTCAAAAGTTGTATAAATTACGGTATTTGATTGATCGAGTATGTACACATCCATTCCATGCTCGTTTTTTATTTTCTCCAAATCCCACTTAGCTATATGTGGTTTTTCTTCATAATATGTAATTAGGTTTCGTAGTACTGCTTCCATTTTCTCAGAGAGAGTTTTATCAAAATAATAATGTGCATTATCTACCGTTTGCATATCTGTCAGAATATGATTTTCAATTAATGTTCTATTCATAATTTCTTGTTTTTCGATATCAGCAGTAAGTATTTGCCTATTGAAATAAAAAATTACAGCAACAAGTATTAATGCAAAGGAAATTAAAGATATTAATAATTTTATTCTTAGGTTTTTCATTAACGTGTCCTCTACTTATATTCACCATCATTTTTTCGAAACTTTTAGTGATTTTTAGTACCATAGACTAAATAGCTTTTCACATAGGTTACATTAAGTATACAGTTACTGGTATAAGTATGTATATAAAAAATACCTCGATACTAATCGTCGTTAGCATCGAGGTATTCTTTAATCCCTATTTTGTAAGCAGGCTAGCTCTTCAGCCGTTAATTCTCTATATTCACCTAAATTCAAACTGTCATCTAACTTTAGGTTGCCCATTGATAGACGTTTTAAATAGGTTACACGTTTTCCAACAGACTCAAACATACGCTTCACCTGATGAAACTTACCTTCTTGGATTGTTAACTCAATTTCAGATTGTTGAGCGGATTTTAATATGATGAGCTCTCCTGGTTTGGTTACATAACCATCATCTAGCTCAACACCTTGAGCAAATTTCTCACAATCTTCCTCAGTCACAATTCCTTCTATTTGTGCATAATAAACCTTCGGTACATGTTTTTTAGGAGACAATAAATTATGGGCTAACGTACCATCATTTGTTATTAGCAATAAGCCCTCTGTATCTTTATCAAGGCGACCAACAGGGAAAGGCTGGAAATGCTGATGTAAAGGCTCTAACAAATCGATGACGGTTTCATCTCGTAAATCCTCTGTTGCAGAAATAACACCAGGAGGCTTATTCATCATAAAATATACAAATTCTGTATAGTTCACACGCTCACCAAATACAGAAACCTCCTGCTTTTCAGGATCAACATGTAATGCTGCATCCTTCGCATATGCGCCATCTACTGTCACTGCTTTCTGCTTTAGAAGTAGCTTAACTTCTTTGCGTGACCCGTAACCCATATTCGACAGTAATTTATCTAATCGCATTAGTACCTCCTATTTAAAACCCAGTTTGTTCGTTATTCTTGTCAGTCGTTCACCAAGGAGCTTTTGTGCTAAGCCTAGGCGTAAAGATAAGAAGCCATATACTGCTATACCTACTCCAGCACAAATAACAGAATAAACTAATGCTGAGAATTTACCACCTACTGGTCCCATTAATAACTCTAAAAGAGTATGAACGATGAATACACTTACCGCCATTACCGCTGTCAAAAGAGAAATGAGCATGACACGACGAATAACCATTTCTGATCTGTAGTTCAATGTTTGTCGTAGCACAAGTATATTAATGATAATTGAAACACTATAACCAATAGCTGTGGCAAGAAGTGCACCATCTGCCTCCATCACACGAATTAACGGAATATTAATCGCTAGTTTGACTAAAATCCCAGATAATAAGCTGAGGACAATCCACTTTTGGAAATCAATACCTTGTAAAAGTGCTGCAGTCACTTGGAATAATGCAAATAAAATAGCAACTGGTGCATAATGGGCTAAAATCATAGCCCCCATCTCGCTTTCAGAATAGAGCATAAAATATATTTCATTCGATAACAACGAAATTCCAACTACTGCTGGTAATGTAATGAAAATTAATATTTGATATGTCTTATCCATTGCATTTCGTAGCGATAAATATTCACCTTGCGTAAAATATTTTGTAATCGTCGGTACTAGCGCCATTGAAAAACCTGTAGCTAGCATTACCGGAATAATGACAACCTTATGTGTTGTAAAGTTAATCATTGATAAATACTTATCCGTTACTTCCGCTAAGCCTATAGATGCCATAGCTCCATTAAACGTAAGCATATCCACTAATTGGAATAATGGGTTAGCAACACCTACAAACACCATCGGAATCGAATACGTAATTACTTCTTTATATATGTTGGACATTGGTAGCTGTGTAGATGTAACACTTTGACTGCGCAATAAATCAAATTCAGGTTGATATTTTTTCCAATAATAATAGAGTACTAGCAACCCGCCAATTGCTCCAATAAAGGCAGCAAACACAGCAAAGGAAACAGCCGTTTCTGGTTTCCCATTAAAAACTACTACAACTAAGAATGAACCACCTAATAACACTACAATACGAACAATTTGCTCTACTAGCTGAGAAACTGCAGTAGGCTCCATTTTGTCATAGCCTTGGAAAAATCCACGCCAAAGACTCATAAATGGCACAACAATTAACGCAAAGCTAACCCAGCGAATAACTGAGGCAATTTGCTCTACCGAAAATGCCTGTTCATCACTTTTAATAACTAGACCCGCTATTGGTGTAGCTAATATAAAGAGAGCAAAAAACGCCGCTAACCCAGTACACATCATAATAAGTATGCCTGATTTCATAAGCTTGCGGCCTGATTGATAATCACCCATTGCATTGTATTTAGAAACAAACTTGGATACAGCAATTGGGGCACCCGAAATGGCTACTGCTAGCATAATCGAGTAGGGAATATATGCATATTGATAGAGGGCTACATTCTCTTCACCCACAATCGCATAAAAAGGAAAAATATAAATTAATCCGAGCACTTTCGATAAAAACATCCCCATCGTTAATATCGCAGTACCTTTCATTAAATTGGACATTGTACCCATCCATTCATCGTAAAATCAATATTTTCATTATCGTAACACTTAGAAAAAAACTTATAAAATATTTGCTGTTATAAACGTTTGCTTCCGTAACTAAGTTCTTTGGATGAAGAAGAGCTGGACGTTTTTCAGCGCATTTAAAGTTTAAGCTACTTCTTGAACAGATCTTTCTGCGAACAAATCACTTTTTAAAGATGTTTCACTATAACTTGCAAACGCTGCCATATAAATAGCATTCTTTCACTGTCAAAACTACAGTACTACAATAACAAAATTCAGAAAACAACAAGAAAACATTTTATTAGCAAAATATTAAATAAGTAAACCAACTGTAATCTTAACATATTTACTAGGTAAACAGACGCATAAATCCATTAAAAAGTTCGACACTCCATAAAAAAATAGCGGTTATGTCCTCCCCAAGGGAAGTAGAAGGCTCAAAATAATCGGTGGAGATTACGAAAACCCCCACCGATTAAAGCTACTTCTCTATTACATATCTACGAAAAATTGTTTATACCATACTAAGAATACATAGGTAGTCCAAATATAACGTCCACGATTTGCTCTTTCTTCATAGTGCTCATCTAGATAGCCTACTAATTGTTTTGTATCAAAGAATTCATTGGCAAAGTCAGTAGTAAACATTTCTTTTACCATTTTATAATACTTCTCTTCACGCAACCAGTGACGAATCGGCACTGGGAAGCCCAGCTTTGGACGTTTCGCCCATTCTTCAGGTAATTCCTGATGCGCAGCTTGACGAAGAACATATTTTGTATCAATGTCATTTACGCGATATTTTGATGGAATGTTTTTCGCTAATTCCATCACTTCTTTATCTAAAAATGGTACACGTAATTCAATTGAATGAGCCATACTCATTTTATCTGCTTTTAATAAAATATCGCCTGGCATCCAAAGATTTAAATCAAGATACTGCATTTTAGTAACATCATCATCGCCTGGAACTTCATCGTAAATACGTTTTGTAATCGATTTTACAGATGGACCATTTTTATAGTCTGGTTTCAAGACATTTAATGCATCTTCTTCATCCCATACGACCGCTTCTCCAATGAAACGCTCTTCTACAGTTTGACCACCTTTAACAAGGAAGTGTGTATATTGATTTTTAGGTAACGCCTCCGCTATGCCACGTAACGCTTTACGGATACCAAATGGAACCTTCTCATATTTTTGCATCTTGCCAGAGTTTTGATACCATGAATAGCCACCGAAAATTTCATCTGCACCTTCACCTGAAAGTACTACTGTTACATCCTTCGCTGCTAACTCAGAAAGGAAGTATAGCGGTACAGAAGATGGGTTCGATTGTGGCTCGTCCATATGCCACTGAATTTTCGGTAATGCTTCAAAACACTCATCTGCCGAAATATATTTACGCTCATTTTGAATATTTAATGTATCAGATAAATCTTTTGCTAAATTTGTTTCATTAAACATATCCTCATAGTCAGAGAATCCAACAGAGAAGGATTTATCAGGGCGTAATAATGAAGTAATATAACTTGAATCGATACCACCTGATAAGAAAGAACCAACCTTAACATCACTTATTTGATGCGCATCTACTGATTCTCTTACTGTCGTACGAATATCTTCTACATATTTTTCAATTGGAGCTTCTTTTGCATGGAATTTTTTATCCCAATACTGCACAATTTGCTTTTGTCCATTTTTAATAAGCATGTAGTGTGCTGGTTGTAATTTGTACACACCTTTAAAGAACGTTTCGTCCATTGAAGAATATTGGAACGTCAAATAAGGACGTAGCGCATTTTTATTTAATTCTTTAATAAATGATGGGTGTGGTAAAAATGATTTAATCTCTGAACCGAAAATAAAAGTACCATCTGTTGTGTTTTCTGTATAATACAGTGGCTTAATACCAAAGCCATCGCGAGCGATGAATTGTAAATCATTCTTTTTATCCCAAATACAGAATGCGAACATTCCGCGAAGCTTTTTGACAAAATCTACTCCGTATTCAACATAACCATAGATAATAACTTCACTATCAGAGTGTGTTTTAAAGTTGTGACCTTTTTCAATCAAATCAGCACGCAGCTCTTGGAAGTTAAAGATCTCTCCATTAAATACGAGAACGATGTTACCATCCGCACTGTACAGCGGCTGATTTGCCACGTCTGATAAGTCGATAATACTTAATCGACGGAATCCTAACGTTACTGTATCATCACTGTGAATCCCACCGCTGTCTGGTCCACGGTGAATAATTGTATTCATCATATTTTCGATCGTTTGATGATGATCGATCACATTTGTTCCATTAATATAGCCTATAAATCCGCACATTCTATTTTTCACCTCATAATTTAGTGCATAACCTTTACCATAATAGCATGAAAAGACATTCATTTCATACCGCCAATACATATTAAGCAAAACTTTCATCAGTTAATTTATTCTACACCGATTATTCATTCAACCAACAAGCACTTTATATCATTAATAAACACTTCAATTTTACATCTTCCATCCAAAATACACACATGAAAGGTCTTCATTAAAACGTAGGGTTGATTTCCGTTCCGACTGTGCGTTTGTTGCTGCCGCCCGCTTTCGCACAGAAAACATCCGCTGCGCTGCAGGGTCTCGGACCAACAGATGTCTTTTGCGCGAAAGCGTGAGTGCAACGTAGCGGCAGCAGAGGGTTTTGTTTGTGCGAAAGCGTAGCGACAGCAACAACAACAGCACGATGTTGGTCACGAAGGCGTTATCACAGGACGTGACGCTTTTAGTCTTCGTTCCTCTATATCGCTGATCCCCAAGAAGTCGCCCAACCTCCACTCCAATCAATAAATATGGCATGGCCTATGTTTTAACAAATGGCATCCCTTGATGACGAGCTCTACGTAAAAGCAGAAGATAAGAAATTATAAAATACTTTTATCGTATTTTCAATGTGAAAGAAGCCCCTCTATATAGACTTCATGTATAATAGGAAAGATTCCTAATTTGAAAAGAAAGTGAGTTTTTAAATATATGTACGATGTTATCGTTATCGGTGGTGGCCCATCTGGTTTAATGGCTGCTATCGCTGCTGGAGAACGTAAAAAGAAAGTATTACTACTAGAAAAAGGAACAAAGCTCGGCAAGAAATTGGCCATTTCAGGCGGTGGTCGCTGTAATGTCACAAATCGTTTGTCCGTAGAAGAAATCGTCAAGCACATACCCGGAAATGGTCGTTTTCTTTACAGCCCATTCACGGTTTACAATAACGAAGATATTATTGCATTTTTCGAAGGACTTGGAGTGGCATTAAAAGAGGAGGATCATGGGCGTATGTTTCCTGTATCTAACCGCGCGCAAGATGTTGTAGATGCACTTATTCGTCAGCTTCAAAGACTACACGTGGAAGTACGCTTAAACACACCCGTAAATAAGTTGTTAATGGATGAGGAAAAAATTCTTGGGGTACGTCTTACAGATGGTACAGAAATTCGTAGTGAATCCGTAATCGTTGCCGTTGGTGGGAAAGCTGTTCCACAAACAGGCTCAACAGGAGATGGTTATCCATGGGCAGATCGTGCTGGCCATACAATTACAACGTTATTCCCAACTGAGGTTCCTGTTTTATCAAAAGAGGATTTTATTCAAGCTCGTGAACTACAGGGACTTGCGTTACGTGATGTCGCTGTCTCAGTTTTAAACAAAAAGGGTAAGACGCTCGTAACACACCAAATGGACATGCTCTTTACTCATTTCGGGTTAAGTGGTCCTGCTGTTTTACGCTGTAGTCAATTTATCGTGAAAGAATTAATGAAAACAGGTTACGAGCCTGTGACAATGCGTATTCAAACACTTGTTGATTATAATGAAGAAACGTGCCTGCAGCATTTAAACAAACTCATTAAAGAAGATCCAAAAAAAGCAGTAAAAAATGTTTGGAAAGGAATTGCGCCTGAACGTTGGTTACTATTTTTATGTGAGCGTGCAGATATCGATGTACAAATGACAGGTACTGAATTATCACAGGAAAAAATCCGCACCTTAGCTAGATTACTCGTCAATTTCACAATGACAGTTAGTGGTACACAATCCCTTGAAAAAGCATTTGTCACTGGTGGTGGCGTCTCTGTTAAAGAAATCGAACCAAAGACAATGGCTTCAAAGAAAAAAGATGGTTTATTTTTCTGTGGAGAAATCCTTGATATTCATGGCTACACTGGTGGCTATAATATTACGTCTGCACTTGTTACAGGACGTATTGCAGGGATGAACGCAGGAATGTAGTATACTTTGTATTTCGGACTTTTATTAGCGATTTTTATCACATAAAAAACTATTGGGTCAATGAAAGGTTTGCTCATCGGCAAAGTGAGGGATTGATTTCCGTTTCGACTGAGCGCTTTGTTGCTGTCGCTTCGCTTTCGCACAGATAAAACATTTGTTGCTGTCGCTGCGCTTTCGCACAGAGCAAAACTTTCTGGAGGCGTCCGAGGAGTCGCTCAGCATCCACCCCAATCAACTACTTCACTAAGTGTGTTTTTTGCTTGCATATCACTATAAATTTAGTATTCAAACTAAAACTTCAGCAGATAGCTTCTGTGCGGAAGCTCAGCGCTAAGGCGGCAGTAGCAAACAGATGTACAATCACATCACTGTTGTAAATCTATTTTGTTCGATTACGGTGAGTAGCCTGGAACAGAAATCACCTCATTAAATACGCCACAACATTCACAAAGATTTCCTTGAACATTTTGTTTTTCCACATAAAAAAACCCCTGAAAAAGTTAGATAGATGTCTAACTTTTACGGGGCAGTTCAAAACGGGGACACGCTTTTTTTAGCCTTCTTTTGACATATATACTTCCTCATATGGTTGAATGATGACAAACCCTTCACCTGAAAATGCCATTTGAATGGATTCACCACTACCTCGACCGATAAATGTTCGGAAGCTAATATCTGTTTTAAACTCAGGAGACAAATTACCTGACCATGCTACAGTGGCATGTGGATCAGTATAGACCGTTTCACCAGGCTTCACTAACAAGGTTAACGGTTCGAAATGAGTTGTAATAGCTACCTTCCCTCTTCCTTGTAAGGTTACATTAAACAATCCACCCGACATAACTCCTGCCATTTTACGCATTAAATGAATGTCCCAATCAATATTAGGTTCAAATGCGAGTAAATCATTACCGTTTACACAAATTGCTTCATCCTTTAGATCGAAGACCGTTATTTTTTTCCCTTGATCTGCTAAATAAAGTCGCCCCTTACCTTTCGCTTTCATAAGTTGTGTACCTTCGCCGGTTAATGCCTTTTTAAACATTTTACCTAGGCCATGCTCCAACACACGCTCACGCTCAAACTTAATATCTCCTACGTAAGAAATCATCGCGCCCATCTTCGACCAAACCTCGCCATTTAGGTTGACCTCTAATACACGCTCAGTTTCTAACTCGAAATATTCATTTTCGTTGTCGTCCTGCTGTGTTTTATTAATAAACTCGTTTAAAGAAAATTTCCCCATATCACAATGCCTCCTTATTTATTTTATATACGTATTTAATTTTGAAAAGATTCAATCAAATTAATGAAGGGATAAAAACGAACGATCGAATGATCAGTTGAATCCTTCATTCATGAAACCCCCAAAAATAGCAGTTTTAGATCGTCCTCTCGAAGATTGATTAATGAACCTCGTATTTGCTTTCCGTTACAAAATTTCTCTTTTAGTAGCGAAATCACTTTATTTCCCATAATGATATTGACATCAGACATCGACTGTTATACATTAAACAGAGATTAATCAAGTGTTATATAACAACAGCTACAAAAAAAGACCATACAAGCGTCATGTGCGAAATGACACTCATATGGCCATTACCTTCAAGTGCGAATTGAAAGTAAAATTTATTGTGTAGCGGAGACGTCTCCAACCTTCTCAGAAGCTTCTTTTAATGCTGTTCGTTTACGAACATCTGCACGTAACGTTAATGCAATAATTAATGAAGCTGCAATTAGCCCTGTAAATACATAGAATACAGGAATATAGCTACCATAGGCATTTTTAATAGTGCTCACTAAAAGCGGACCAAAAATACCACCTAAAGACCAAGTCGTTAATAAATAACCATGAATAACCCCAAGTTGTTTCGTACCGAATAAATCACTTGCAAATGCAGGTAGATTTGAGAAACCTCCACCATAGCAACTAACAACTAAGAAAATAAGTGCTTGGAAAATAATAACGTTTGTAGTATGCGGTAAGACGATAAATGTAACTAGCTGTGCGATAAAGAAAATTACAAAGACGTTCGAACGACCAATATAATCAGACACAGCAGCCCATATTAAACGACCACCACCATTAAATAATCCCATTATTCCTACCATTGCTGCGGCTCCCGCAACTGATAATCCTACAATTTCTTGAGCCATTGGAGATGCAACAGAAATCATCATAATACCCGCTGTTACGTTTACTAAATGCATCGACCAAAGCATCCAGAAATGCTTAGTTTTTACAGCTTCACGTGCTGACATGACAGCTAAATCTTTTTTCACTACTTCTTTACCATTATCTGCAGCAGCCTTCATATTCGCTGGCATATAACCAGGTTTAGGCGGTGCTATATATGAAGCCCCTAAAATCATTAACGTGAAATAACTTGCCCCTAAAATAAAGTACGTTGTAGAAATGCCCACAGCTCCCATTAAGTTAGCTGCGACTGGCGCAGTAATAAGTGCTCCTGAACCAAATCCAAGTACAGCCATACCTGTTGCTAAACCGCGGCGATCCGGGAACCATTTTACTAATGTCGATACAGGCGCAATATAACCAATACCCATACCCAATCCACTTAGTAAACCATATGTTAACCAGTACATTGTTACAGAATCCATCGAAATCGCTACACCCGCTCCAGCTTGTCCTGCCCCAAATAGAACAGCTGCTATCATAGCAGATTTACGTGGCCCCATTTTTTCTACTAAGTTACCAAATAATGCTGCTGAAAAACCAGCAAGCCCCATCATTATTGTGAAGGCAACAGTTACGTTTGTTTCACTCCATCCCATTTCTGTGACAATCGGTATCTTGTATACACTGTATGCATATGCTCCACCGATTGAAAGGTGAATAGCGATTGCGGATAATGCAATTAACCATCTATTTTTATTCATAATTTCTCTTTTCTCCCCTCTTTTGCTACCTGTGAAAATTTTATGAACGTCCTGTAAAACAATTTAACACTTAGAATTATTCAAATGCAAGATGTTTTTTAAAAAAATATTATTTCTCCAAAAAGTATTTTATTTTTAACCCTATTACAATTATATCGAAAACCCTACAGTCCCTAAGCAAATAGATGTTTATTAAACGAAAACTACAACATTTTTTAGCTATTATTATTTTTCTACTCTATTATCCAACTTCACATTAATTATATTAATATAATTAATTTTGTGCATATTTTCACAAGCAATCTATGTATATTCCATTTTCCCAACGCTTAATATTTCCCCTTATTTCTTCAAACGAACACAAATAAACATCAATTACATAGAAATATTTGTAACTAAAGAGAATTTTAATAACAAAACAAACAGATTTCTTCCAAATGAACAAGAGCTTAAAAATCACATTAAATAATCCGTTTAACTTTTAATGGATATTCAATTAAATAAATACACTACGCATTGTGCATACTTCAAAACGAATAACTATTACCTATTCATTTTTATTATTCAAATATATATTTTTTCTTTACAAAAGAATCCTGCGTATTCTTTTAGCAATGGTTAGTCAACTTAAAGTCAACTAAACCAATCAGTTATAAAAAATCATTTACTATAGCGCACAAGTAAAAACAGCACTTTTAAACCAAGTATTGTTACCTTCGATAAACCCCAATTATGGATTACTCATGTAAATACCGGCACATTCCCCATTTATCTAGTTATATAGTAAAAGAGATGCTTGAGTATTTTCAGCATCTCTTTCGTTTTTATGAAAAATAAATGATAAATACAATTATTAGTGCTAGTGACATAATAAATGATCCAATCGATATATAATGTCTTTTTTCCTCTCGCCCATAATAATAGTCAATCACAATAGAACTCATCATGAAGACTGCTAAAAATACGCATATTGTAGCCGTATATATGAACAAACCGTATATATTAAATAAAATTAAAGTCGCCCCTTGAATAAACCTAGCACTAAACGTTGTACGTTGATGACCTGTATTTATATATTTTGGCTCTTTCGGAATGCTAAACATTTTTCGAATAGCTTTTTCAGTAAGCCACACTAGAAGGAGAGCAATTATCAAAAAAGTAAACATCTCACCGAAACTAATATCTTTTTCATCTTTTCGCATAAGGGCAATAAATGCTGATGCAGCGTCAGCATCTTCCACCTTGTAAAAGATATTTGTTTGTCGATTGCTAAAAGCTAGTTGCTCATCGTTTAAGAACATTTTTAGCTGCACAACCTGCCCATTGTCAAACTCCACCCATACATCACGATATGCATAGTAATCATCATCTTTCTGCGAAATAACTGCCTTTTGAAGCGTATTAGCAATGAGCTTTGTTTCCGAATCATTTTTATAAGCCTGTTGTCCTAAAATCCAGCCAGTTCTTCCAGCCTTAAAGGTATCTTCCTCCCAATTATACGCACTCGTAAACTGTTTAACCTCATGTTGGGCTAGTTCAATAATTGTAGCATGCTTAGATGAATCTTCTTGCTTCCACGGACCAATTATAATCAAAAAGAATAACGTCACGACTGCCCCAATGATAATCGCTGGATATTGCCATCTACGAGGTTGTTTATATTCCTGAGATACATTGTGCAAAATACGCTCCTGCAATTGTTGTGAGAAACGTGGGGCTTCTCCCAGCTCTTTATCCAGTTTATCCTTAAAAGATGTCATCTTCTAGCACCTCCCAATGGCTTTTGTCCAGTTTTTCCTGCAAACTTTGTCTAGCTCTACGCAGTCTTGTTTTCACTGTATTCTCTGTACACGCAAGTACCTCTGCTATCTCACGAACCTTTAATTCTTGGTAATAATAAAGAATAATTACTTCTCGGTAGTTGATTGGAAGCTCAAACAAAGCTACTGTCACAATTCTTCGTTCATCCTTTTCAATCAAATTCGTTTCTGGCGATCGTTTACTGACGCCAATGTGCAGCTTTTCAAATAAAATATGTCGCTTATTTTTCCAACTTCGTAAATAGTCATGACTTTTATGTACTGTTATTTTTACTAAATATGTTTTTAGCGAGGATCGTTGTTCAAAGCGCTCCTGTTGGCGATAATAAGCAAAAAAGACATCTTGAACAATTTCTTCCGCAATAGCCCAATCTTTAACATATAGATAAGCTACACGAAGGCAATACTCACCATGCTCTTCCATAATATTTGCTAAATGTTCACTCAAACAAACACCTCCTATTCACACTATAGTCGTATCAAAATCTTAGATGGTTTCAGCAAAAAAGAAAAAAGTGCCCAAATATTGGACACTTTTCGCGTTATTATTTCACGACGATATTAACAAGCTTACCTGGAATGACAATTATTTTTACTAAATCTTTGCCTGCCATATACTCTTGTACTTTGTCATCTGCAAGTGCTACTTTTTCGATTTCTTCTTTTGAAGCATCTTTCGCTACGATGATTTTTGCACGTACTTTACCTAGCACTTGTACGGCAATTTCCACCTCATCATCAACAAGTTTAGATTCATCATATGTTGGCCATTCCTTGTATGAAAGTGTTTCGTCATGACCTAATATCTGCCATAATTCTTCAGCAACGTGTGGTACCATCGGCGCTAACATTTTCACAAAGCCTTCAGCGTATTCTGTTGGAATTACATCAGCTTTATAGCAATCATTGATGAACACCATCATTTGTGAAATAGCTGTATTGAAGCGAATACCTTCATAATCCTCTGTCACTTTTTTCACAGTTTGATGATATGATTTTTCTAGTGTTTTGTCATCAGAAGCTTGAATTTTTGCAGCGATTGTACCATCTTCTTCATTGACAAATAGACGCCAAATACGATCTATGAAGCGACGTGCCCCGTCCAAGCCATTTGTTGACCATGCAACAGATGCTTCAAGTGGACCCATAAACATTTCATATAGACGTAAAGTATCAGCACCGTGTGAAGAAATGATTTCATCCGGGTTAACGACATTACCTTTTGATTTAGACATTTTCTCATTACCTTCACCAAGAATCATCCCTTGGTTAAATAATTTATGGAATGGCTCTTTCGTGTGTACAACACCTAAATCGTATAATACTTTGTGCCAGAAACGAGCGTATAGTAAGTGTAATACCGCATGCTCTGCCCCACCGATATAAATATCAACTGGTAACCAACGTTTCAGTAATTCAGGGTCCGCAATTGCTTCTTTATTTGTTGGGTCAATATAACGTATGAAGTACCAGCTAGAACCTGCCCACTGTGGCATCGTATTCGTTTCACGACGGCCTTTTTTGCCAGTTTCAGGATCAACAACATTTACCCATTCAGAGATGTTCGCTAACGGAGATTCACCAGTACCTGAAGGACGAATATTATCTGTTTTTGGTAGCACTAATGGTAATTCTGATTCCGGTACTGGCGTCGTTGTACCATCTTCCCAATGAATCATAGGAATTGGCTCACCCCAGTAACGTTGACGAGAGAATAACCAGTCGCGAAGACGGTAAGAGATTTTCTTCTCTCCTACACCTTTTTCTTCAAGCCATTGAATTGCTTTAGCAATGCCTTCCTCTTTGTTTAAGCCATCAAGGAACTCAGAGTTAATATGTTTACCATCACCCGTGAAAGCTTCTTTGCTAATGTCTCCACCTTCAAGGACAGGAATAATTTCTAAACCAAATTCTGTTGCGAATTCATAGTCACGCTCATCATGTGCTGGAACTGCCATAATTGCACCAGTACCGTATGATACTAATACGTAGTCTGCAACCCAAATCGGCATTTTTTTACCGTTAATCGGATTAACTGCATAAGCACCTGTGAATACGCCAGTTTTTTCTTTCGCTAAATCTGTACGCTCTAAATCAGATTTCAATTTTACTTTATCTAAATAAGCTTCAACTGCTAGTCGTTGTTCAGCAGTTGTAATTTGCTCCACTAATTTATGCTCAGGTGCAATAACACAGTATGTAGCACCAAATAATGTATCCGGACGAGTTGTAAACACTGTGAAGTTTTCATCAGTTCCATCTATACTAAATGTTACTTCTGCACCTTCCGAACGACCGATCCAGTTACGTTGCATATCCTTAATAGACTCTGGCCAATCAACTTCCTCTAAGTCATCGATTAAACGATCAGCATAGGCAGTAATTTTAAGCATCCATTGCTTCATTGGACGACGCTCTACAGGGTGGCCACCACGCTCTGACTTTCCATCAATAACTTCTTCGTTTGCAAGTACTGTTCCAAGTGCTGGACACCAGTTTACAGCTACTTCATCTACATAGGCTAAGCCTTTTTTATAAAGTTGGATAAAGATCCATTGTGTCCATTTATAGTATTCTGGATCTGTTGTGTTAATTTCACGATCCCAGTCATAACTAAAGCCTAACTCTTGGATTTGGCGCTTAAATGTTGCAATATTTTTCGCTGTAAATTCTGCCGGGTCATTTCCTGTATCAAGTGCATATTGCTCTGCAGGTAAACCGAATGCATCCCAACCCATTGGATGTAGGACGTTATAGCCTTGCATACGCTTGAAGCGTGAAAGGATGTCTGTCGCTGTGTAGCCCTCTGGATGTCCTACATGAAGACCAGCACCAGATGGATATGGGAACATGTCTAACGCATAAAATTTTGGCTTTTCTGTTTCATTTTCAGTTTTAAACGTTTTATTATCAGCCCAATATTGCTGCCACTTTTTTTCGATTTGTTGATGATTAAAACTCATTATTTTTCCTCCTTTGAATGTGTCATGCTCTTCAACTCAAGAATTGACAAAATATTTAAAAAATAAAAAAACTCGCCCCTTTCTTTATTAGAAAGGGACGAGAGAATTCGTATCTCCCGCGGTACCACCCACATTAGTGATCACACTCGGCTTTAGCTTCCTTAACGCGGAAGGAACGGCACGAGCTGTTTCACTCGGGCAGACTCAGAAGGCGAGTTCAATTTGCTTTCCTACCAGCTCCCACCAACCGCTAGCTCTCTAAAAAGAAACACAAATTTACTATTCCTCATCATTGTCTTACATGTATTGCATTTATTCTAATGGAAAGTACTGAAAAGCACAAGACTTTGTTTACATCCTACCCATTTTTGAACAATTAAATCCCTATTAAGGAAGCCACAGCCGAAATAAGTGGTGTCCTTAGAGCTTGCTTAGCATGACCTTTAGATAAATCTCTTAGGAATCAAACAATAGCCACATAAGAAAAGCGCAAAAAGAGCATCGCCATAACGTGTGGTTGATTTCCGTTCCGGCTGGGCGCTTTGCTTTCGCGCAAAGCAGAGCTTCCTGGGGGCGTCCGATGAGCCGCTAATCCCCAAGGAGTCGCCCAGCCGTAACGAAGACCAACTTATATACCAAGCATACATCTTAACAAATGTCATCCATAACTTTAGATGATGCGCCAAACTTTAGTAGCCTTTTTTTTTCATGTATTCACCTTCACAACATCCTGAAACCAATCTGCCTTTATTTTAAACTACGAGAAAGCTCCGTAAAGATAACTCCTAGCGCATAGGCACCGGCATCCGGATAACCGAGGCTTCTTTCACCAACTGTTCCAGCACGACCCATTCGAGCAACGATCTCCTTTGTATATTCCGCTCCTTTAACAGCAGCCTCTGCCCCTTTCTCAAAAGCTGTTTTAAAGTTCGCACCAGTCGCAGCGCTTTCCGACCAGGAATTTATACAAGGTACAAGCGCATCTACAAGCGTTTTATCGCCTACCTCTGCCCCTCTTCCGAAAGAGCGCTCACCAACAGATTGTATACCTTTCAGCGTAGCTTGTAACATTTCAGCAAACTCTCCGACAGTTAATTCCATTTTTCCCTCTACCGCTTTACTAGCAGCTCGGAAAGCACCGCCCCAAATTGGACCAGAAGCCCCTCCACAATGTTCCATAATGATCATGGAACAACCATCAAGGAAAGTCCCAATACTTAAATGTTCATGATTTAGAATCGAGGCCCATCCTCGTTTTAATTCCTTAAAACCTTTAGCGACACTCATTCCAAAATCACCGTCACCTGCATGGGTATCCAATTCGCAGAAAGGCACTTCGTTCTTAATAATAATCTCGCTCATTTTATCAACAAGATAAATCATATTATTTAATGTGATTACCTCATTTTTGATGATAGCGTGTTCTTCCTCTGTTTCCGTCTCAAAGAAAACTTGTTTCTCTTCTACGTAATCATTAATATCTACGTATTCTACACGTTCAACTGGTCCATCTACCTTAAATGCAGGTGTATGACATTCTTTCGATAGTAGTGTTTTCAGTTCATCATCTAGTTTCATTACCGTAAGAGAGATCCCAGCCATATCTATACTTGTCATGTAATTACCGACAAACATTCTATTGATTCGTATATTTCTTTTACTCAGCTCTCTAGTAACCGCATTATTAAACAGATAAAGTTCTTGAAGAGGTGTACCGCCAAATCCATTTATTAATATAGCAATTTCATCTTCTTCATCTAGTCCTAAATCTTTCATAAGGTCATTTGTCATACGTAAAGCTAATTCATCTGCAGCCATCATTTTTTCCCGTTTTCTTCCCGGCTCTCCATGAATACCGACGCCATATTCCATCTCATCTTCACCCAATTTGAAAGTCGGTGATCCACTAGCTGGAACTGTACAGGAAGTTAGTGCTAGACCAATCGTTCGAACATTTGCCGCTGCTTTTTCCGCTACAGCTTTGACATGCATCAAATCCATACCTTCTTCTGCTGCCGCACCAGCAATTTTATGTACTAACACAACTCCTGCAACACCACGCCGTCCTACTGTATAAAGGCTATCTTCTACTGCAATATCATCATCTACGCGGACGTACTCTACTTGAATACCATCCTCAGTTGCTAAGTTAGCGCCATTTTTAAAATTCATAATATCTCCGCTGTAATTTTTAATAATGAGCAGTGTACCTTTATGGCTGGCTGTTGCTTTAATTGCTTGATATACCTGTATTTGTGAAGGAGAAGCAAACACGTCACCGCATACCGCAGCATCCAGCATCCCTTTTCCTACTAACCCCGCATGGGCCGGTTCATGCCCACTACCGCCACCGCTAATTAAAGTTACCTTATTTTCATTCATTTCTTTTTTCTTTATTACTTTATATTTTTTCAACAACTCAAGTTCCGGATGAGCCATAACTATCCCATTGCACATTTCCAAAACGAGTGTTTCAGGTTGATTCATAATTTTTTTCATCTTTAATCCTCCCCTATAAGCTTTGTCACATTCTTCACAGCCTATTCGTTTCCATACTTCTATAATTATTCATAGGCGTTTCCTGCTATGATACATACCCTTTAAAATATATTTGAAAAAGTATTCTATTTAAATACGAATAAAGTTGTAGGGATGATTATCATAACCACTAAGACAATTAAACTCCCACCTAATTTATTCGCTTTCGCTGAATTTAGAAGGGGGAGTTTGTACTTGTCTCTTTGTTTTCGGTACAGATAAATTACTCCCCCTTATTGCGGGATAAAGTAAATCTTTAATCAGAGGGCTCTTCACACCACTGATTATTAGTCTTCACCAATCGGGCAATTAGGGGCAGTTCATTTATTACTTCAACTCATTACCGGATAACTCCTGACACTCACGGAAAGCGAAATGCTTACAGCCAATACATTTATTTGTATCTAAATAGCTTAAAGCTTTATTAATCGCTTCTCCTGTATGAGGATAGAAATTATCTTCACCAATTTCATCATATAAACCATTGTGTTGTAGTGCCTTTTTTAATTCGTCTGGTACTCCTGTAACTAAAATAGTGCCACCCTGTGCTTTAAAATTCCGAATGACATTACCAAAATATGATTCACCTGTCGAATCCATAAAAGGTACTTTACCCATGCGTAATACCAAAACTTTTTGTTGTTGCTGAATAGAACTTACAATTGCCTGCTCAAAAGTTTGAGATGCGCCGAAGAAAAGCGGACCCTCAACTGTATAAATACTAATTTGTGGACAGTCTCGTTTTTGATGAACAACATGTGATTGTACTTTCCCACCCTCTTTCGAATGGTCTGGTAATACCTTTGTTACTACAAGCTTTTCGCTCATACGCTTCGCAAATAATACGACCGCTAGTACAAGCCCCACCTCTACGGCTAATGTTAAACTTGTAAAAACGGTAAGAAGAAACGTAATGATTAAAACGAGGGAATCTCCTGATTTTAATTTAACGATGTGCGCAAAATGTTTTTGCTCACTCATATTCCAGGCCACAACCATTAAAACTGGAGCCATACTTGCTAATGGAATATGTGAAGCAAAAGGGGCAAGTAATAATAAAGTCACTAATACAAATACACCGTGAATAACACCTGACATTGGCGAAACTGCACCTGTTTTAATATTTGTCGCAGTACGAGCAATGGCCCCTGTCGCAGGGATCCCTCCAAAGAAAGGAGTGACGATATTAGCAATCCCTTGACCAACAAGTTCGCGATTACTATTATGTTTTGTATTTGTCATTCCATCCGCTACCACAGCAGATAAAAGTGATTCAATGCTACCAAGCATCGCAATCACAAAAGCTGGTCCAATAAGTAGCTGAATACGCTCCCATGTGATATCTGGAACTGCGAAATCCGGTAGTGTATTAGGAATTTGACCATAGGCTGTTGCTATTGTGGCAACTTGTCCAGAAAAAAAGAACGTTGCCACTAGTGTAGAAACAACAATGCCTGCTAACGCCCCTGGAACTTTGGGTAAAACTTTCGGTGTTATTAAAATAATGATAAGACTAATGATCGCCGTTAAAATACTATAAAAGTTTGTCGTACCAATATGCATAACAATTTCTTTTACATTGTCAATAAAATACTCATGTCTTTTAATATTTGTTAAACCTAGGAAGTTAGCAATTTGACCTGTAAAAATAATAACGGCTATTCCTGCTGTAAATCCGATTGTCACGGGTCGGGGAATAAATTTTATTAATGAGCCTAGTTTAAAAATACCCATTAAGCACAAAATAATCCCAGCCATTAATCCAGCGATTAGTAAGTTTTCATAGCCATACGAAATGACGATTCCTAATAAAATTGGCACAAATGCACCTGTAGGTCCCCCTATTTGGAACTTCGAACCACCAAAAAGAGAAATTAGTATGCCAGCAATAAAAGCTGTATATATTCCATACTCAGGCTTAACACCTGACGCAATGGCAAAGGACATTGCCAGTGGTATTGCTACAATCCCGACAATTGTCCCTGAGATTAAATCTTTCTTCAAATGATGAACCGAATATCCTTCATATCGCCCTGTAAACAGTGACTTCATCTATAAATCTTCCCTTCAAAATAATAGCAAGGTAAATGTTTCGTAAAACCCCAGTTTACAAATCCTCTTCATTATCTTCATTAATAGTCATTTCTTCTAATCTTGTAATTGTATTTATTAAGTGATTATTAAAAATTTCTTTTGCGACACCAAGTAACTCTCCAATCATCGGATCGCTTAAAGAATAGTAAACTTTTTTCCCCTCTTTCGTTCCATACACAATATTTTTGCCACGTAATACACTTAACTGTTGAGAAACAGCTGAGCCTTCTTTTTCTAAGCAGCTTTGAATTTCATTGACATTTTTCTTACCATCTACTAGTAATTCCAATATTCTAATTCGTAATGGATGTGCTAAAGCTTTAAAAAAATCTGCCTTAAATTGCTGCAAGCTCTCTTCCAAATAAATCCCTCCACGGAACTTCATTTTCATATATTCAAATATTTGAATATGTATGATTGATTGTACGCTACAATATGCTAACTTTCAATGTTAAACATTAAAAAACGAACAAAAAACGTGTTTCCCACACAGTTTTTGCTCGTTTTGAGAATATTATTGTTAAATTTATCTATTAATCTGTCACTGTTTTATTCTTTCGTAAAGGATAATCATAGATAAGGCATGGAATTATCCCAAGCAATACAATTATTACTAAAATCAAAACGAGTACAATCATGCCAAACTGATCGACCATAATACCACCAAATAGAGGGCCAATCATCCGACCTGTTGTTGCTGCACTATTAATAATCCCTTGATAAAAGCCCTGGCGCCCTTTTGGTGCAAGTTGATTGGCGATTGTAGGTAAAGCAGGCGTATAAAACATTTCACCAAAAGTTAGCACAACCATTGCTGCTCCAAACATTTTAAAATCACTTGCAAACGCAATGATTCCAAAGGATAACGCGATAAGGGTAACGCCAAATACTAATTGACGCTTCAAATTATTTTCCCAACGTTTCACTAGCGGCGCAATTAGCGGTTGCCCTAAAACGATAAGTAGACCATTAATAGTCCAAAGTAAGCTATACTGTTCCAATCCTAACCCTAGATCTTGTGTATAGGCAGAAATAGTCGCACTCCATTGTGAATAAGCTACCCAGCATAGTACAGAGGAAGAACTTATAATTAATAACGCATAAAACGGTGCTTTATTTATTATTCGCTTACTTTCACTCAGGACATTCTTCGGTGCAATGCTCCCCGCTTCTAATCGTTTAAAAGTAAAAAATGCTATAAAAAAGAACAAAATATACATTGCTAAGTTGACCTTAAAGACGTAGTCAAGTTGGTAAGCAGCAACAACACCAGCAAGTGCAGGACCAATTGCTACTCCTAAATTTTGAGCTAAATAAATTGCGTTAAAAGCCTTTCGTCCACCCTCTGGCCACGCAGTTCCAGCTAAAGCAAACATTCCTGGGAATACAATACCCCCACTAAAACCGAGTATCGTTAAAATCCATACATAATGTGGCCAGCCGTGCCAAATCGTTAAAGCAATTAATGAGGCAATCGTCAAAAGAATGCCAAACATTGTTGATTTATAGCCACCTATTCTATCAAATAAGTAACCACCTAAGAGATTCCCTAATACGCCAGCAGCAGAATTCAACATCAACACAAAGCCAGCCATCGCAAGTGACTTCCCTAAATAATCGTGCATATAAATGGCGTTTAAAGGCCATAAAAAAGAATTGCCCGTCGTATTCACAAGCATTCCGATAATTAAAAACCAAACACTTTTTGGCATAGAATGTCCTCCATTATTTCGCTACTCTAAATAGTTAGTTTATGTTTAAAAATACAAAAGCACAAGAAAAATAAATTTACTCTTTTTACATATGCTTTAGAATATTTTTAGTGTAGGTTTCGTTTGGCCTTCCTCATGATTTGCTTCGGCCGTCGTACTTTCCGCTCGGCTTCTTCCATGATTCGCTCCGGTCATTCACATAATATTAAATTCTTCCCTCATGACGGAAACACCAGCACGTGATAAAATATAGCGTTAGAGGAGTGAAACAAATGACAGAAACAAACTTTCCTTTTCCTTCAGATGGGAAAAGATATTATACATGGAATCGCTATTTACGTGAGCAATTTGGTCATAAAGTTTTTAAAGTAGCACTAGACGCAGGCTTTGACTGCCCAAATCGTGATGGTACAGTGGCCTTTGGCGGTTGTACGTTCTGTAGTGCAGCAGGTTCAGGTGATTTTGCGGGCAACAAAGTGGATCCTATCGAGGTGCAATTTGCTGAAATACGTGACAAAATGCATCAAAAATGGAAGGATGGCAAATACATGGCTTACTTCCAAGCCTATACAAATACACACGCACCACTACCAGTATTAAAAGAAAAATTTGAAGCAGCCTTGGCCCAAGAGGGTGTTGTTGGATTATCCATCGCAACTCGCCCAGATTGCCTGCCAGATGATGTAGTTGAATATTTAGCTGAATTAAACGAGCGTACCTATTTATGGATTGAGCTAGGTCTTCAAACTGTGCATGAAAAAACAGCCAATCTTATCAACCGTGCCCACGATTACGCAACATATGTGGAAGGTGTTGAAAAGTTACGAAAGCATGGTATTCGTGTATGCTCACACATTATTAATGGTCTCCCTCTTGAAGACTCTGACATGATGATGGAAACTGCTCGTGAAGTCGCAAAGCTTGATGTACAAGGGATTAAAATTCATTTACTGCATCTTTTAAAAGGCACACCAATGGTTAAGCAATATGAAAAAGGAATGTTAGAATTTTTAGATCAAGACGTTTACACAAAGCTTGTAGCCGATCAACTTGAAATTCTTCCACCAGATATGGTTATTCACCGTATCACAGGCGATGGACCAATTGATTTAATGATTGGCCCGATGTGGAGTGTGAATAAATGGGAAGTATTAAATGGAATTGATGCCGAGCTTGAACGCCGCGGAAGCTGGCAAGGAAAATTTTATAAAGCTGAGGATGCCAAATGAAGCTACAACGCGTTTTACAATATGCCCAACAGCTAATAAAAGATACTGTCGAAGAGGGCGACACTGTAGTGGATGCCACAGCTGGAAATGGCCACGACACATTGTTTCTAGCACAGCTTGTCGGCGATGAAGGCCAAGTTTACGCCTTTGATGTTCAAAAGAGCGCTGTTGATGCCACTCTCCATCGCCTTTTAGATAATGGCTTAGAGCATCGTGCACTTGTTTTACATAGAGGGCATGAAGAAGTAGTCAACTATGTCCACAAACCAGTAGCAGCTGCAATTTTTAATCTTGGTTATTTACCTGGTAGCAATCACGACATCATTACACAGCCAAATACAACGATACAAGCCATTGATGATTTGCTGAAGATGCTCAAAATCGGTGGTCTTATTGTCCTTGTCATTTATCATGGTCATCCGGGCGGGAAAGAAGAACGAGATGCTGTGATAGAATATGTCAGTCAACTTCCCCAAAAATATGTACATGTATTAAAATACGAGTTTCTAAATCAACAAAATGACCCACCTTTTGTAATTGCTTTAGAAAAAATGAAAGATTATTCGTTAATTTAATATAAATTTTACATGCATGTTGATTAAGAAAATTTAGGTTTATTATTGACTGATAAAAGTTTTTTTTGGTATGGATGTCCATTTTAACTGAAATTTGAGTAGATAAAAATGATTAATCAACACACTTGATAATTTATTTAAGGCACAATTCCGATAACTCATTGGAATCGTGCCTTTTAATTTAGAAAAGAGAATATCCCCGATAGCACGGGAACGATAAAACAAAAAAAGCTATCTAATAGAATCTTTCAATCTATTAGACAGCTTTCTATTTTATTATCTATTTATTTTTACGTTTTTCATTATAATCAATCCAGAAATCTGCACCTTTAATTCCTAGTTTACGAGGATCAAAAACAGGATCTTTTCCTTCTTTTTTCTGTTTCTCATAGTCCTTTAATGCGACTATAGCAGGCTTCATAATAATTAAAATCGCTATAACGTTAATCCAAACCATCAGGCCGAGTCCAACATCCCCCATAGCCCAAGCAAGGTCAGAAGTACGTATAGTACCGTAGAACGCAGCGATTAAAATCGCAAATTTAGCTATCCAAATGACGACTTTTTCTGTAGCTCCCGAGAATAAATAAGCTACATTTGTTTCGGCAATATAGTAGTATGCCATAATCGTTGTGAAAGCAAAGAAGAATAATGCAATCGCTACAAACGGTCCACCAAATCCTGGTAATGAAGAGTCAACTGCATATTGTGTATATGCTGCACCTTCTTTAATACTCTTGGCAAATGTTACTTGTTCGTCTCCAGTTAATCCACCTTTATTGAAATCACCAACATAAACATATGAATCAGTGCCTTCTGCAGCTTTTTCATCCTGTACATTATACATGCCAGTAAATAAAATCATAAATGCCGTAGCTGAACAAATTAATAATGTATCAATGTACACAGAAGCTGCTTGCACGATCCCTTGTTTAGCAGGGTGTGATACTTCCGCTGCAGCAGCCGGATGCGCACCTGTCCCTTGCCCTGCCTCATTTGAATAAATACCACGTTTAACCCCCCATGCAATAGCGGAGCCAATAATACCACCAAAGATTTCTTGCGCACCAAATGCACTAGAAAAAATTAATGCAAATACAGCTGGTACTTCTTTAATATTCATTGCAATAATAATGATGGCCATAATAATATACGCTAACGCCATAAACGGTACAATGACCTGTGCAGCATTGGCAATCCATTTAACCCCACCAATAATAATAGTACCTAATAATACGACAATAATAAGTCCTGTAATCCATGTGTCAACGGCGAAAGCGTTTTCAACCGCTGTCGCAATCGCATTCGATTGAACCCCAGGCATCAACACTAACATGGCAGCTAATGCGGCAACAGCGAAAATAACTGCAAACCATTTTTGCCCCATTCCCTTTTCTATGTAAAACGCTGGACCACCACGATATTCTGTATCTTTCTCTTCTTTATAAATTTGAGCCAACGTCGACTCAACATAAGCAGTTGCCGCACCAATAAAGGCGATTGCCCACATCCAAAAAACAGCACCAGGTCCCCCCATCCCGATTGCTGTAGCTGTACCGGCAATATTACCTGTACCTACACGACCAGATAATGCAATAGACATTGCTTGGAAAGATGAAATCCCCTTTTCCGATTTTTCACCTTTAAACATTAAAACAAACATATCTTTAATGTGTCTTACTTGTAGGAACCTCGTAATGATTGAAAAAAACAGCCCAATTAACAAAATGCCATAAATAAACCACGGTCCCCATAAAATCTCATTCATTTTCCCAACGATTGCTTCCATTTTACCCCTCCAATTTAAAAATAATACCTTTAGGTCATTATAGTATTACACTTTTCAGAAAATTACAACATTATATTCAAGTAACAAAAAGTTAGTAATTTTCTAGTTAATTGGAGAGGTTATACACTACTTAATTATATAGCCAATGTTTCGAAGAGCATTATTAATAAAATCACGTATATAGACAAAAATCTCGTCACGCTCTACTTCATGAAATAGATTATGATAACAGTTTGCCCATTCTTTAAACTGAAACTCTGTAAAGTCCTGCTGATGAAGCCAATTACGAGCTTGTTTAGTTTCAGTAATATTATCTTTTTCAGCTGTCATAACTAACATAGGCATATTAGGAAATTCAGCCTTAGGCAATAACACTAAATTGCGCATCATTTGCTGAAGTTCTCGATACCATTTCACTGAAACAACTGACGAAAAAGGAACCTCGTCCTTCATCTCATCTCTACCTTCTAAACTACGCGTTAATGATTCTAAAGTGATTTCATGGGTCAGCTTCACATTTGCTGTCAGTGCACTTAAGCTAGTTAAAGCATTCGATAGTTTACCTGGCAGTAACTTTAAATGAAGCCAAGGTGAGGTTAAAATAATTCCAGCGCATTCATATTTTCGTTTTTGCATGGTATGTAGTATTAGTGTCGCACCAAGCCCATGTCCTATTAAAAAGACAGGTAGATTATACGAAAAAGCATTCTCGATTAAATTCCTTGTATATTTGTTGTATTCTTTAAAATCTTCATCGTGAACACTTGAAAACCCTTTATTTACTCCATGATTAGGTAAATCCCCCATGACTATGTGGAAGCCTTCCAATCTTAGTTTTTCTATAAGCCATGCATACCAGCGGTGATTTTCATATGCACCATGAAGAATAGCAACCACAGCCTTTGCTTGTCCATCAGCTTCCCATTTCCACATTTCACATAGTCCTCCTAAAAAAATAATTACACAATGATTATAACGGAATATCTAGCTCATTTTAATTTAATATTTCCATCAAGTTGCGTATTTGATACGATAATATTACATCATAGAAAGAAAAGAGGCGATTCTCATGATCTATCCATTTAAAGGTAAAACACCCAATATTGATCCGTCTGTATTTATTGCCGATTATGCAACCGTAACTGGTGACGTTACAATAGGTGCTGAAACAACTATTTGGTTTAATACTGTTATTCGAGGGGATGTATCACCGACAATTATCGGAAAAAGAGTTAGTATTCAAGACCTCTGTTGCTTACATCAAAGCCCTAAATATCCACTAATTATTGAAGATGAGGTAACAGTCGGACATCAAGTAACTTTACATAGCTGTACAATTCGTAAAAAAGCCTTAATAGGTATGGGCTCTATCGTATTAGACGGAGCGGAGATTGGAGAGGGTGCATTCATTGGGGCGGGTAGCCTTGTACCTCCAGGCAAAGTCATTCCTCCAAATAGCTTAGCATTAGGGCGTCCTGCAAAGGTTGTAAGAGAATTGAATGATGAAGATAAAGAAGATATGGAACGCATCATACGTGAATATGTAGAAAAAGGCCAATACTATAAATCTCTTCAACCAAAAAATAAATAGTTATTTCAACTAAATCAAAGCAGCTCTACTTTTGCTCGGACAACCGAGCCATAAACGATTATGTTAAGGAGCTTATTTTTTTCGTTAAAAACAGCGAAAGGGGCATTAGCATGTTGTGCCCCTTTCTGTAATAGTATCTTAAAATATTTTTTCAGCTACTTTATTACTTTAGCTGAATAGTTTATAAACCTGCTTTTTCTTGTAATGCGTTAGCTTTGTCTGTTTGTTCCCACGGTACATTTAAGTCTGTACGACCGAAGTGACCATATGCTGCAGTTTGCTTATAAATTGGGCGACGAAGGTTAAGCATTTTAATAATCCCCGCTGGGCGTAAATCAAATAGCTCGCGTACCCATTTTACAATTTCACTTTCCGAAACTTTTCCTGTCCCGAAAGTATCAACAGCAATAGATACGGGTTGAGCAACACCAATCGCATAAGCTAGTTGTACTTCAGCACGATCTGCTAAACCAGCTGCTACGATATTTTTTGCCACATAGCGTGCTGCATATGCCGCTGAACGGTCTACTTTAGTTGCATCCTTACCAGAGAATGCACCACCCCCATGGCGTGCATAGCCACCGTATGTATCAACGATGATTTTACGTCCAGTTAAACCAGCATCTCCTTTTGGACCACCAATTACGAATCGTCCAGTTGGGTTGATGAAATATTTAGTCTCTGCATCTAATAATTCACTTGGAACAACTGGGGCAATAACGAATTCTTTTAGGTCTGCTTGAATTTGCTCAAGTGTAGCTTCTTCGTCATGCTGTGTAGAAATGACAATCGTATCAACGCGCACTGGTACATTGTTTTCATCATACTCAATTGTTACTTGTGTTTTTCCGTCTGGACGTAAATAAGCTAGTTCACCAGATTTACGTACTTCCGTTAAACGACGAGCCAATTTATGCGCTAAACTAATTGGTAATGGCATAAGCTCTGGTGTTTCGTTACATGCATAACCGAACATTAAACCTTGGTCTCCTGCGCCAATTGCTTCAATGTCAGCATCTGTCATAGAGCCTTCACGCGCCTCTAATGCTTGGTCAACACCTTGAGCAATATCAGGTGATTGCTCACCAATAGCAACAAGTACTGCTAGGTTTTCAGCATCGAAGCCATATTTCCCACGTGTATAACCGATTTCTGCTACAGTATCACGAACGATACCTTTAATATCTACGTAAGTAGAAGTAGTAATTTCTCCTGCTACTAATGCTAAGCCTGTTGTAACTGTTGTTTCACACGCTACACGTGCGTTTGGATCTTCTGCTAAAATAGCATCTAAAATGGCATCCGAGATTTGGTCACAAATTTTGTCTGGATGTCCTTCTGTTACACTCTCTGATGTAAACAGTCGACGTTTTGTCATTTAGTTTTCCTCCTATTACTCTTACAAATAATATTTGCGAATTAATACGGTACTCATTACCCATGTCAAGCCCGCTCCTATAGATTGAACTCTAAAGCCGTTGTTGTTGCTGTCGCACATAAAACAACCGTTGCTTTTAACACGAGGTTTTCGAAAGATCCGTCATTATAATAAGGAAAGGACTATATGCTTACCTTTACATTCGTTTTTAACAATAAAAAAATCCTTTTCTCACGCTTACTTAACATGAGGAAAGGAATAATGACTTCGTAACCTTTCACTCTTATCGTTCAAGGGGTCTCCCCTTGCATCAGGTTGGCACCAACGCATGTCGTGAAATGATTCATGCAGGTTGCCGGGTTTCACAGGGCCTGACCCTCCACCAGCTCGGGATAAGAGTATCCGTTCAATATCTCATAATACGTAAAAGGTCGAACGTTGTCAAATATTTTTAACTTCTTCCAGCGAGTGTCCAAACACCTGCTAAAATAGAGGTACTCAGTCTTTGAACGCCACGTCCTGTGCCATTACCGAAATGACTTACATCGTGTTTGCCATCGGGCAGGCCTAAGCACAAAGCCGATTCCCGACGCATTGTTTATCTGTAGCGAAAGCAAAGCGTCGGCTACAATTATGCCAGGCATAATCGCTGTATTCGTATAAGAAAGTATGGGATTATTATGCAACCTATTTGGATTATGTTGTAAATTAAAACAAAATAATCCCTACTCTCCACCTCACATCATGTGTTAACATATGTGTAACCCTTTACAGCACATTTTGTAGTGAAAGCAAAGCGTCAGCTACAGAACATGTGGTGGATGAATATGATTGTAGCCCCTTTTCAATCGAAGACAAGCTCCAACTAATAAAAAACAAGCTAAAAACTTCACATCCTGTGCGAACCTCATGTAAGCCAAAAGCTTCTAAAACACAATTTTGCTGTGTCGAAAGTGATTGTCTGATCACTTATTATAAATAGGGTAAAAAGCATTATCAAAACGAATCAATTTACTTTTTGTCGTTTTCTTGAAAAGTAATAAAATCTGAAAAATAATTTCTTAATTAGTATAGATTATTAAAGCAATTGTGTTATACTATTTTTGAAATTAAGAAAATCTCCCTCAGACTCAAGGGAATACTATAAAAAAGGATGGTATTTAATCGATGAATTCAGTAGAAATTGCAAACGAACTGAAGGAATTATTAAGCGGCGGTAACATTAATGTTCAACTTTCAGTACCACAATTAGCTGAAAAAGCAACTTCTCGTGGTGAAGCTATGTTAACAGTAGATGGCGCAGTTCGTGCAGAAACTGGCAAATACACTGGTCGTTCACCTAAAGATAAATATACGGTAGAAGAAGATAGCACAAAAGATAAAATTGACTGGGGAAAAGTTAACCGACCAATTTCTTCTGAAGTGTTCGATAACTTATATGTAAAAGTAGTAAAATATTTAAAAGAACGCGACGAATTATTCGTATTCAAAGGCTTTGCTGGTGCTGACAAAGATTCTCAATTAAGCATACAAGTAATCAATGAATATGCTTGGCACAATCTGTTCGCTCATCAATTATTTATCCGTCCAACTAAAGAGGAATTAGCTTCTCATGTTGCTGACTTCACAGTTATCTCAGCTCCTAATTTTAAAGCAGATCCTGTCGTTGATGGTACTGCTTCTGAAACATTCATCATTGTATCACTTGAAAAGAAAATTATCCTAATCGGTGGTACTGAATACGCTGGTGAAATTAAAAAGTCTATTTTCGGTATTATGAACTACTTATTACCACAACAAGGCATCCTTTCAATGCACTGCTCAGCAAACGTTGGTGAAGCTGGTGATGTTGCATTATTCTTCGGTTTATCTGGTACTGGTAAAACTACTTTATCAGCGGATCCTGACCGTAAGCTTATCGGTGACGATGAACACGGTTGGTCAGATAACGGTGTATTCAACATTGAGGGCGGTTGTTATGCAAAAACAATTAACCTTTCTGCTGAAAAAGAACCTGAAATCTACAACGCAATCCGCTTTGGATCTGTTTTAGAAAACGTAGCTGTTGATCCAGAAACTCGAGTTTGTGACTATGATGACGGTTCATTAACAGAAAATACACGTGTAGCTTACCCAATTCAATACATTGAAAATATTGTTGATCCATCTGTTGCAGGTCACCCAAAAACAATCATCTTCTTAACAGCTGATGCATTTGGTGTATTACCTCCAATCAGTAAATTAACAAAAGAGCAAGCAATGTACCACTTCCTAAGCGGTTTCACATCTAAACTTGCTGGTACAGAACGTGGTGTAACAGAGCCAGAACCAGTATTCTCAA
>Ga0102589_1001087_pt1 | contig 41223 bp, 41 predicted proteins | sample AraplaMF_Col_mLB_FD_76858 | JGI IMG/M metagenome (GOLD analysis project Ga0102589, IMG submission 76858) | Arabidopsis root microbial communities from the University of North Carolina, USA - plate scrape MF_Col_mLB | ecosystem: Host-associated > Plants > Roots > Endosphere | place: USA...
ACCAATCAGGATATTTTCATCTATTAATACCACAGGAAAGTTCTTAGCATTTTTACCAATGTTTGCATTCACAAAGTTTCTTGTATCTTCTTCAGTAAAAACCCCTTCGGGTATGTATTTCATAACATTTATATCTGATGTATACTCATGAACAGCTTGCCAATCTTTGAACTCAAATTTTCGTATTAATAATCTTTCTGTTTTTACAAACATTTACTTTTCCCCCTCAAAAAATCGTAACTTTATTTCAAATTCACATTTAACCCGAAAGGCAAAAAGAACTTGTAGAAATCACTACAAGTTCTTTTTAAGGTAAGGTGACTAAAAGGATAACACAAACTTTCTTAACAGGCATAATAGACAAACAATTAGGGAAATAACTTGATAGGTCTATTATATAACAAATATTAACATTTAAAGATTTTATTTTTTGAAATTTTGTGAATTAAGAAAACTAACAGTTTATTACTCTTGTATTAACAAAAAAATCCATTTGTTCATTTCAAATAATCCACTTTAAATCAACATCGATATCATAATAAATTAGTGGAAATGTATGTATATTTTAATAGAGAAGAATGTAGCATTCTTACCTAATAACCTATATTTATATTCATGTTTAATTAACTATAATAAAATGAATTTTATGTTATCACTAAATATAGTTCATAAATACATTTAGAGCGTTGTGATTCTGACCAAGCATTTTGAGAAAAAGTAAATTTGTAGACTTTTCACAAGAAATAATAAAAAAGACTGAATCCTTGTGAGGGAAAATAAGCCTTTTTTACTATTTAGACTCACCCAAATGATCTGCACATCAATTCATCTTTGATATACAGATCATTTGTGTGAGCAAAGTCCTTTTAGCATTATGAAGAGACTTTTTTAGTAATCAAATTTTATTCCAATTCCAAAGAAAACCCACAGGGAACAAAAATGTTTTCTGTGGGTTTTGTATATTTCAAAGGAGCTTTTGGGAAACTCGGTTTGATTAATTTTATTTTTCTAGCACATCTGAGCGAATTAATTTTGAATCATCTGTTTTAATTGCACCTGTTGAAGTAGATTTCACTGTATAACATAAATAACTTTTGTTATGTGTAAATGTATTTATTATTTGTTATTCACGTACGTATCGAACCATAAATGAATATATCCAGCTGTAATACGCTGTGCTTCCATTAAACGTTTTCCTGTTACCGGTGTTACCTCAGCACGCCATTTGTCAGCAGAGTCTTGTGATACAGCTGCTTTTAGGAACCAACTTTTCGTATTGTCATTAACAATTGATGGGAAATCAGCTTTTGCTGCAGCTGCTGATGCATGAACCCACTCTTCTGGATTTGCACTTTGCCAATTCCAATATCCATTTCCATCCGTTACTTTATAATTGTCTTTCACTGTATCAACGAAATTTTCATATTTTGAGTGGAAGCCAAATGGATGCGAAATGTTAGTAAAGTTTGCTGCATGCATAGGTTGGTTAACATCCCCTAAATAATGAAGTGATAATCCTAAATAGAAGAATGCATTTTTAAGATCTTTATTTTGATATGCTTCACCAGCTAATTTAAAATATTTCGCTCCTGTTTGCTTTGCTTGTTTAGCAAATGGAATATACGTTTTTCCTGAATCAGGATCATAGAAGTGTGAAGCAAATGTAGAATTATCATAGTATGGGTTTTCATAATCCGCAGAGTAAATACCTTTCTCTAGATCCGTACGCCATTCATTTAATAGAGCTGTCTCATTTTGCTTCACAACAGTCGTATTTTGGGACATAATATCAATGGCTCTGTTGACAATCCATAAATGAGAACTTACACCTTCATTATGTATAGATTCTGCTGACCACTTTAAAGCAATTGGTGGATCTTGGTGGCAATTTTCATGTGCAAACGCCACACTTTGGATAGGAGCTGTTAAAGCAATTACAGAAGCTAAAGCTAAAATTTTTCTTTTCATAAATATTCCTCCATTTGATATATAATTTAAATTTCTTTCATAGGGTCCTCTCTTACCTTACTGAAAGACACATTGCACATTAATAAATACAGTTATATAAATGTACTAGATGCTTTATGGTAAAGGTACTAATTCATAACCAGATTGATATGGCGGCGCAGAACTTCCCCATAGTTTATCTTGATTTGAAAATGGTTGCTCTGAAGTCTCTAGCTCAAAATATGATGTAACTCCATACTCAGAATTTTGTGGATCTGCATTGTACCAATCGGTAGGTCTACCCATTTTATCTCTAAGATAATCAGTTTTACCTGTTATTAAATTGATTTCCTTTGAATTTTGTTCCTGAACTGTTAACGTACTTTTTGATTGGTCGCTAAAATAAATCCAGCCACGATTCCCAGCATTGACATATTTTTTAATTCCTCCTGCCTCTGCATTTGGTCCCCCAATCCACATTGACATGGTAACTGGCGTACTATGTCTTATATATCCATCACTTTCTACCCCATCTGGAGTTTCAAAATTTATAGGTGTACCATAGTACTCATTACCTTTTGTATCCTTATGAATCTCAGCAGTACCATAATAAGATTTATCTTTATATTGAATTACATAATGCCAACCCGCAAACTTCTCATAAGTTACTCCAAGTTTTTTCTGACCTACACCAGCATAAGCAGCATGCCGAGGCTTACCATCCCAAATTTTACGTACCATTATATAATCTTTAGATGTCTTGACTGGATCCCCATAAATATCAAGTATACGATTGTCCCCAGCTGCATAAGCAGAATTTGTTGGAAAAACAGTAATAATCAAACTAAATATGAATGCTAAGAATGTAACCATTGGTAGTTTTCTTTTCATAAACATGCCTTAATCCTTTCTTATTTTCAATAATGGTTTTACTATCTGCGCGCATCGTCTACCAGTAGATAAGCCTCAGATTATCTAACAAATCTTTCATTTCTCTTTCATAAATGTTACAAAACCCTTTCAAAGGTCTAACCTCTTTACTGATAAAACTAACACGTAAAAAAGGAAACCTGCATGTTCATTAGCTTCATAGATCAGTTATTCAATAATACATATATGAATATGCAATTTTGCATATTTAAATGAATTGATATCAATACAGGTGCTTACGGTAATAAAAGCATAAAAAACGTTATCCTTTCTAATCTAGCCTGTTTAGGAAGGATAACGTTTTTTGTATTTGAGGGCATTACAATCTCTTAAGTTGCGAGGCATGTTGGTGCCTTCTTAGTGGTTTATAACATTATTTTTTTATTAGATCGAAAATGTAATACGATAAATCACCATTAAATGATTTGGGCCTTTTGTCAATTCATTGAACCTATGGAATTACTACAATCAGGTTCTTTACAATCATATAGATCAACAATATCATATCTATGTGGACCTAACAGATTAATAGTTGCTATCTCCATATGCTAGGAGGGAATTAAACTGAACCTAATTTTTTACTTAGATGTAAGAGCCACTAAAACATCTACTGGATAATCAACTGAGTTTTTCACTTTATATTCTGTCGGACTTGTAAGATCCTTAAATTGATCACCAAATTGACCAAAAATATTATCCCAAATACCATTTTGTTCAGACATCCATTTTTGTAATTTTTCTCCTGGAGTAACTGAATATGTTGCTACCTGTTGATATAATGCAGTTCTATATTGATCATATGCATAATCAGTCTTTGGATTAAAGTCAAATGTTTTTGTAACTGTACTTTCTGAATTTAGAGTAACACCATAACCAAAACTTGCAGTTAATGATTGATTTACTTTTGCAACTCCTTCAAGACCTACTTCCATTCCAATTGTATAAGATAACCCTACAGTTACATTATGCGAAATACCACTTGTAACCGCTTTGCTCCAATGATAACCTGAATTTTTATCTACTACATTTGAATCAATCAATTTCCAATTTACTTCTTTCTTCAATTTCGTATCTTCTAAAATTGGATCATTTTTAGGAATTGCTATTGTATATAATACTTCTCCTTTGTTACCTGTTTTTTCATATTCTTCTCCAACTTTAAGCCAAGTGCCATCAGCTTTTAAAACCTTATGTTTAGAATTAGCATCTATTTTTAATCCATAAACTCTCGCTCCATTACTCTTAGCAACAACATCTACATATACATAATCAATTAACTTTCCATCTTCTGTAGACACATGCCATTCATTAGGAAATTCTTCATAAGGACCTGTAGGAATGTAAGGAAGTTGCGTACCATTTTTAGCAACCTGAGCTGCTGTCATAGGTGCTTTTGGTCCTTGTGAATCTACTACAATCGGAAGATTTCCTACATTCGTTGAAGTATCAGTAGCTGCCGAAGAAAATCCTGGTGCTACAAGTAAAGCTGTACTCAATACAAATGCTGCAGGAATCATTTTTTTTATACGCTTCATACTATCTCTCCTCTTTTTTATTATTTCTACAAGACTACAAAAAAATGAAATTGTACAATTTGCTACTCATACTTTTTACTGAAGAATAAAATAACTTTTGCTACGTTTAGTTTAATTTAAATATCTTTCAATACACTTTCATAGATGTTACAAAAGTCTTTCAGTAATGCTATCTTTTAATAATATTCATTATTCGCTGGAGCTGCTTGACTTGCAGGAGGTTAGATAGTTCACCCCATTGCTCCTACAGCTAGCCCTGCCGTGACTTTTTTAATATTGATTTTATCCTATCTCTCCTCTTCTTCTATAATTTCTACAAGATTACGAAAGATGAAATTATACTGTACATTGTCTATACTTTTACTGCAGGATAAAATAACGTTGGCTATGTAGAAACTTAGAATGCTATTTTTACAAATATGATACTTTTGTGATTCTGTATTACTTCCAAACCAAACTAACTGATCATTCAGATAATTAACTCGACATAATGTTACCTGCAATTTTACCGCACTTTTATTGGTGTAGCCTTCTCCTTTCTTAGTGGTCATACCAATTACACCTTTATTAAAACATTAGGTTTCCGCTGCGTAAATAGCAGAATTTTGTCGATTATATTGATTAATTTAGTTATTACGTATTAATACAAGTAAAAATATTATACTTCTAAAATGACTGTGTTATTTTATTTTAATAATTATAATAGTTAGAACTTAATATAACTGATAAAAAAATAACAATTTTAATCCATAAATAAAATTCAATACAATTTAAATGTTATTCATATAATTTAATCACACTCTGTATATGGGTTCCCTTTATTTGGATATGTAAAATTACATCAAAATATAGGTTTAAATAAGGGGTGCTCTTATAAATAACTAGCTGTAAAGAAAGAAAATTTTTTGTTTAGGGTCTACTTCAATCTCTTAAATTGATGTAAATCCATCTACAATCCTATTACTCTAACTGGTGCAATTCTGATGATGTCATAAAAAAACAAAAGGGGATGTAAATAATAATTTACATCCCCTTTTGTAACTCTAATTTTCATTAGAACACTGCATTCTATTATCTTCTTCCAAACAGATTTCTATGAATTCAAATAAACCTTTTGCCTCAACAGAACGTTTTCCCCAATCATGCCAAAAATATAGCACTTGTCCTACTACTCCAGATTCTGATGGATCTGTATCAATGCAAAGATAATCCCCAGCACCATTTTCTGCAATTGGAATCCACTTAGAATTCCAAAGAACAGGTTTAAGTTCATTTTCAATATGCGCCTCTAAATCATCTGAATCGAATTCATCCTGTAGAAATATCCAGTTGTCTATAATTTGAGAAGTTGGGGAAAGGACCAAGTTTCTTACAAAAGATTCAACCCCAGGTTCCCAAATTTGTCCGTTATATATCTCGTAAAAACTTTTCATTTCTTTAGGAAGTGTAATACCCAGTGTAGATTCAATTAACTGAAAATCTTCTTCACTTGCACCCGGTTGGAGGTTTAATGTTTTTTGAAAGTTCACTTCAAGGCTTGAACCTCTACTAATTATACGTTTCCATAGTAATTCAGCTGAATTTATCATGTCTTTTCCCCTCCGATTATATTTCAAAAAATTCAATTTAAAACACACACAATTACTATTAATCTAAGGTTTTGAATTATCCTCATAACGAAAATTTAATTAATTGGTATATACTTCTTGAATCCCTTACTTATAGTGCCATCATAGCCATTTTTAGAAAAGAATTTATGTGCTTCTATTCTATTTGTACTACTTAATAAAATAATTCTTGTGGATCCCCTTGCAATTGATAGCTGTTCTACATGTTTTAGCAACTTTTCACCTATCCCATTACCTCGAAAATCTTCATTTACAATTACATACTCTAGAACGGTATATGGTCTAAATTGATATCCAGGATCAAGACAAAAAGTCATAAATATACTTCCTTTAACTTTACAATCTTCCTCATACACAAATAAGAAATTATTAGAATCATTCTTTATCTGCTCAATTCTTTCTGGTAAAACCCTAATGTTTTTACTATGCGGTGCTAATTTTTTATATAGATTTTCAATTTCATGACTGTCTTTTGGTTCAGCTTCACGAATCATATAATTCCCCCCTCTATTAATACTGATATATCAATAGTTCAACCTATCCTAATATTGCATCTGTTGACTCTATTGTATCCTAAAACAACACTTTTTCGTACATTTCAGATAATAATATGGTAAAAAAAGAGAATGGAAGGGGTGGCGTTTTTTTATTACAAGTTAGGACAAAATCTCGTTCTGGGGTAGTTGTATTTTCTTAGCTTGTTGATAGCGATGTGGCGAGACCCCATGCCTATCAACTTAAGAATACTAAGGGCTGGAATCTTATTGGTTCCTTAAAATGTAGATATGGGAAAATAATGTAAAAAAAACTATTGTATGTTTAAATTCTTTGTGTTACATTTATGTTACAAAACGATTACCGGATGTAACTTTTATTACTTCTTGTTTTCTTTTGTTTTCGGTATGTTACGGTTTATGGTTCGTATCCAATCAACTGAGATTATTTAAAACTAAAGAAATAGCAAACTATAAGCTAAAAATAATTTTTCTATGTGTATAAGAGTGTGTGTAGTAAAGAGTCTGAGTTAGAGCTTTATGCCCATTATTAAAAATCCTTTCTATCTTGAAAGAAGAAGACTACCAACTATTTAGGAGTTTTTAAGTAATGTTAGTAAATGAAATGTACTTCCTTTCCCACACACACTGTAGTACATATTCTACTTTCGGTCTAATTACTACACAGACTTTTATACATATGAAGTTATTGTTTTAGGAATATATAGGGGGAGAGAGAAAATGAGAAAGTTATTAACACTAATTGGACTTACGTTTTTAATGCTAGCTGGATGTAGTAATGGGGATTTTGAAAAAGCAATGGATGAGGGGAAGACCGCGCTAACGAATAAAGAATATAAAAATGCCTTATCATCATTTGAACGAGCACTAGATGAGAAAAAAGATGATTCAGATGCAAAAGTGTTTGTAGAACAAACGAAAGCAATGATTGAAGCAGTGAAGCTAAAAGAAGAAACAAAGGTAGAAGAATCAATTAAGTCATTTGAAAAAGTAGAGAACATGAAGAATGGAAGTAATACGCTTATAAAACAAGCAAAGGAAGAACGAACAGCATTACTAGCCATCTTAGAACAAAAAAAGAAGTATAGTGAGCAACTGGTGAAGAGTGAAGAGTTAATCAGTAAGAAAAATTATTCAGAAGCGAAAGAAATTTTAAATAAGCTAGTTTTAGAAACAAAAGATAACAAGAACCTTGAAGAATATAATAAAAAAGCCTCAGGATTAATCACTAAAATTGGTGAAGAAGAAAATACAAAGAGTAAAACAGTAGCAACAGCGAAGGAACAAAAAACAGATGCAGTAACGAGCCAAAAGGTAGAGACAGAGAAGAATCAAAAGGTAGAGGCAGGAAAGAACCAAAAGGCAGAGGCAGGAAAGAACCAAAAGGCAGAGACAGAGAAGAACCAAAAGGTGGAGACAGGAAAGAATCACGATGAATTTACTTTTGAGAAAGCTATAGGATATATCAAAAAAGAATATAATGAAGAATACACTTACACTCTTGAGGATACTCAAGTAGAAAATGGAAAGAAATATTATAAAATTAGAGTGCGTACGACATATAAAATAGAAGGCGCAGCTGGATCAGGATTTACTGGAGTATTCAAGGTATTTGAAGATGGTACAATTGTTGAAATGCACTAAATCGATGAAAAGGATACGATGAACCGTATCATAAATAAATGAAGTTTAAAAATAAATACCTAATCCCTATTACAACGAAGCAATACGATGTAACCGGGGATATGGAACAGAAAAGTAACCCTACAAAAATGTAAGGTTACTTTTTTGGATCTACTATTAATCTGTAACTTCAATAGTTATAAGGTTCAAATGTACTAAGTATAGGGTCTCACCACACATCCATCAACTTAATAAATTTATAACACCTCAAAACAAAAATTGTGTACATTTTTACCTGGGGATGTCAATTTTCTCATTTTGGAGTCACTTCAAAATACTAGCTTGATAGCGATGTGGCAGTACCTCTATTCCAAAAGACTACTTTTCTTTTTTCGTAAGCGTCAAATATTCCCCACCTACTATTTGTAAATAACCCATGAAATAATCTCCCATACTACACGTGAAGGTTTTTTTATGAAAAGACACCCTATTAAAAAATAAGAAACTTATATTCAAGACTATAAAAACAGTAGATTATCAAATATTGCCTGGTGTCAAAAACAGAACCTATCAGTTCATCGGCCATATTACTGGCTGAAAAAAAGTGAAGGAAACAAAAAATAACTCCAAAATCAACTTTTATTGTAGATTTCGGAGTTACTTTACGTTTACTTTTAGAATGTAATAAAAATTTAAAGTGCTTACGCTACACTGCGATACTCTTCTTGTTTTTCTTTTTTCTGATTAGGTGCTTGGATTAAAACTGCGATAATAAATGACACGACACATAATACGCCAATCACCATGAAAGTTGGTTTAAATCCACCTAAAATTGCACCGATAAATGAACCTGCAAGTGCTCCAAAACCAAAGCCTTGGTACACGATTCCGTAGTTTTTACTATGGTGTTTCATACCGAAGAAATCGCCAACAATGGCTGGGAAAATCGTGATATTTCCACCGAAGCAAAACGCTACACTTGCTACACAGACGAAATATATACCATAATTTAAATCAACAAAGCTGAGTACAAAGACTGACATCGCCATAACGACAAACGTACCGGTAACAATTTTTAAACGGCCAATCTTATCTGATAACGGTCCCAGAATGATTCGACCAACTGTATTAAAGATTGCAACCATAGCGACTGCGTTAGCTGCTGTTGTTGCGCTAAGCCCTACAAGTTGAACACCGATATCTTTTACCATGCCAATTAAGTATAAGCCACTCATACATGATGTAAATAACATAATAAATAACAGATATACTTCTTTTGTGCCTAACATTTCTTTTGTTGTATAGTCCTTGCTATTTGTTTCATGTACTGCACCTTGTTCAGCAGCTTGATGGATTAAACAAGCACCAATCACTATCATAGCTGTAACAATTAAGCCCCAGTAAATAAATGCTTGTGATACGCCAACTGAGTCAATCAGCATTGCGTTAATGTATTTAAAAATCAAACTACCTGTACCATATGCAGATACAGAAATACCTGCGATTAAACCTTTACGCTCTGGGAACCACTTAATTAAATTAGATAGTGAAGTGATATATGCTGTACCATCTGCGTAACCTACAACAACTCCTGCTAGTACATAAAGCATTGCTAATGAGGAAGCTTGTGAACTAAGCATTAATCCAATTCCTAATGCCAATCCGGCTATCATAATGAGTTTACGAAGTCCCCATTTCTCTTGCAATTTACTCGCAAACAAAGTTGAGAATGCTAAAGAAAGGCTAGTGATTGAGAAGGTTATAGCAACAGCATTAAGACCCCATCCATATTTACTCACTAAAGGCTGATTGAATAAGCTCCATGTATATATCGTTCCAAGTCCCATTTGTACAATGACTGTGCCAAGGACAACAAGCCATGGATTAACAGGTGATCGTTTCATGCCATCCCCTCCTCTCTTTTCATTTCAATTCTATTCAATAATCGTCTAACGACGTTTCGTATATCCGCAATACAATGTGTTAAAAAATCGTATACTTTTTTTGCACTCATTTTTGCCACCTCTTTCTATTTGATGGCTTTATTGTATAGGATGTAAGTAATTGCGTAAGCACTTACAACATAGAACGTCAAATATATGAAATCAGTTACAGAAAAAGCGGGATGAAATACAAAAGCTGCTTGTTATATACGAAACAGCTTTTTGCATAAGTACGGCTGGGTTTTAGAAATATGATTCACATTTACGAGATTCCCCTAAAATATATTAAAAAAGCAACATTAAAATTTAACACAACCTAACGAAAAAAGACAAGAGTGATTCCCTTGTCTTTTTTAGAAACATATATGTATTAAGATTTATATTTTTTTACTGTACAAGGAATCGTTACAATATATAAATCTATCGCATAGATTGTAACCCAAATACCTTTTCCTTCAGCTTCTAATTTTTTATTTAGTTGCGATAAATGCTCTGAAACTTTTCTTTTTCCCCATCTTCTCGGAAACCATTGAAAAACCTTAGGAACATTATATTTCTTGTTATACCAGACATTCAATCTCCAAAAAGTGAAAAAAAATGAGACAATAATTACAATGCAAAAAATATCAAAATACGAAACTCCTAAAACCATATTATATATTCTTCCTTTTCACTAAAAATTTGATGATTCATTTCTATTTCTAATATTTTGGTCCCATCATCATAAATTGGCTTGATAGACTTTCCATAATTTTCTCCTTTTAAAAAATAACTTATTATTATTAATAATAAAACTTTCCAAGAGAAAAAAATGTATAAATCAAAAAAAAAGAAATATTTTAATACTATTATTTGTAGCAATAATCTGCGTAACATTATTTATTCAATCCAGAAATAGACATACAAAAACGCCATCCTTTCCTATGATTCTACAGAAAGAATAGCGTATTTTTTCATTTTAGGGGGTATTTTATTTTGTTAGCTTGATAGCGATGGGGCACTACCCCTATCTGTAATCTTCTTCATATATTTGTAATAGAACCCTTTTTCTTCTTATTATTTGAGTAAGATTTTAGACTATTTCTTGTATGCCCTTAGGTATATCATATAGTTTTTTCATAATTGCATTTATTGCAAGCGTTTTCATTTATAGGTATTGTTATAATCTACATTTTTTCACAAAACATTTCTTAACATATTTAACTTTAAGCATTGGTAACAAAACCCTTATTGTTTATAGTTTTTAACTATGATTTTTCCCTATTTTCAATATATAGATTCCTAAAATAACAAATCCTAGTCCTACAAACGGGACAGTTGGAAACTTCGTTCCTGTTGATGGCAGGTGATGCTTTTCCTTACTTGCAATATCATTTTCCATTGTGTGCTCTTTACTTTGTATATCATAAGATTGTTTAGTACTTCCATATGTAGCATGCACTTCTTTAATTTCCAGGCCACTTGTTATTTTTTGATTCTTTATTTCTATTTTTGCTATCTCGCCAGTTTTTACTTCCATTTTTTTCATTGTAGGATCAAGTACATAACCCTCTGGAGCCTGAATTTCTTTTACAACATATGTACCAGTAGGAAGTTTATTTAATGTAGCAGTCCCATTCTCAGTTGTAGTGATTTCTTGTCTAAAATCCCCATGTTCACTTACAACCTCAAACACTGCCCCTTTTAAAGCTTCTCTATTTTCTCCTACCTTCATAATTTTTAACGATCCTAAAAATTCCCATCTTACTACTATATCTGTACTGCTTTTTTCACTCATTCTTGGTAATAAAGCTGTTGTATTCTGAACCCTTTTTTGGCCATCAAAGGTAACTGCTTGTAAGCTCTGCAATTTTGCATTTACCCTTATCTTGAAATTTCCACTTGTTGCGTTTTTGGGAATCATCACTTTAAATTTTTCCTCTATAGAGAATTCATTCTTTTTTTCACCTTGTTCATTTATAATTTTAACTCCTTCTGGTGCGCCCTCCATTTGAACTGAGTATACTCCAGATAATGAATTTGATTGAACTGTATATAAATTTGTTTCAAAAAATTCTCCATTTTGCTCTACAGTTTGTTTTCCAGTAGGTATTACGTTCAAATATATTTCCTGAACTTCAGTACCTTTATAAGCCTTTTCTACCAAATGTTTTACAAGGTTATATACCTGTTGGTTTTCTGGCTTTGAATCGGCAAATTCAATTTTTTTAGATACAATCCAGATAGCTAGTTGAGTTGCATAGTAGGCTTCCTCTTTTGTAGAAACCCCTAATTCAGCCGGCGTTTTTTGAGGGTATCCATAAAGTAAGACACGATATACTAAATCACTTTCTTTTCCAATTTCAGGAAGGGCATCTCCATTAGGTGAATCCAGATCAGGTGATAAACAATATGCAACATCTTTTGATGACGTTCTTAGTAAGTCTGCCTTTATCTTTACTTTATTACCTTTGAATTTAATATAATTCCAGTTCATTTGAAACTTTTCTTGATGTATTACCTCGGCTGCTGCTTGCGGAATAGAAACCCCTAGCAGTATAATGATTAAACTTATAATTCCAAACCATTTTGTTAATATCCTGCGTTTCATTTCATTCCCACCATTCATCAAATTTTTAGGAAAAACCTTACATGCTGATTGTATTTGCTGTAAAAGAATATTAGTTTGATTTTTCAGATATTTATAGGTATAAATAATTCTTGTGTTATAATTTAATATTTTCTTATAATCTTTATCGTTTAATTAGATTTACAATATTTGTTAAAAGCACTACTTACTTAACTAAATGTACGGGCGTAAATATTATTCTATACTATTAAAAACTAATTCGAAAAATCAATTTTCGGAATTTAAATATATGTATTTAAATATAAATAAATTTAACAATCTATCTATTAAATGAATGCTTTTTCTATACAATTTACCTTCACAAAACACCCGTCTTTGTTTTCGAAAGATTCAGTCACATTTATATTCATTATATTCAGAGAATACATGGCTTGCAATTCTTTTTTTATGTTATGATATTTTGTTTATTGATTCTTGTACAAGAATCAATAAACAAAAGTAAAATAATTTTAATCCTTTATCATTCTTTTAGCTATTTATATACATTCATGGATGGACCGAAAATCATATATACGCATGTGCGTTGTAACTTAAAAGGTTAATACACGGGACAATCAAACTGTTTCAACAGAAACATAAAGGACACTATTTAATGACTGATTTGACAATTTTATTATATAACAAATATTAACAATCAAAGATTTAAATTTTGAGAATTATGTGAATTTATTAAACAAAACAATTAATTGTATTTTTTATTCCTGAAAAATCCCAATCTTTCATTTCACATAAAATCAACATCGATATGATAATAAATTATAAAAAATATATGCATAGATAAATCGAGAAGAATGAGCATTCTTAAAGAGAAACATATATCTATATTCAACAATAATTTATACATACAAACTGAAAGTATATTTATGCCCACCTATAAACTATAAAAACAGACATTTGTTAACTATCTCTATTTTCGTTCATTGTGTTCGTTTGTTTTGTTACCTTTTTATCACCCCTTAACAACAAATAAGACGCTAAACCGATCTCGGTAGCGCCTAACGAAGTAACTATAGAATTAATCATTAATAAGTATATCTGGTCCCTGCCTCAACATATATGCAAAACTAGAAATAAACACTATGCAAAATATAATAACAGAAGGCCACATATTAAAATAAAATCCTTTACCTGCAATTAATCCGTATATGTTTTGGAACAAGAAATTAGCACCTAAGATAATTCCCCCTAATATCGAGCTGACCACAATGCTGATTATATAAAATTTAAATTTCTGAAACATTTTTCCTCTACCCCTTTTCTAAAATTAACTTTATTTAGTCTATTTTAGAAAATTATACCATTTTATTTTTTTATACCCTTAAATCTAGATACATTTAAGGATATTTTAAGAGAAGGAAGTGTAAGTACTATCTCTTCAAATGTCCATTTGGTTCAATAAAAAAGAGCACTACAATGTGCTCCCCCAATACGATTATAAAAAATGAATGCATTGTGTCATAATTTTAATATATGACCGTCTCATTTAATGTTTTACTAGTTTAATGTATAATTTCTATATAACAAAGAAAAAACACCCGTTTGGGATGCTTTTAAATCCTTTCTATAACATAAACCATTGTCTTTTTTGATGGTGCATGATAAGAGTAACCTTGATTTTTATGAACATACATTTCATATTTACCTATCACTTGAAATCTTTCTGTTTCAGATTCACCGAATTTTGTTACAGAATCGCATAAAATAGTTAATTCTTTTCTATTATTGCATAACAAATTAGAAATTTGTTTTTCAATATATATTCCCCCTACCGCTAATTCTTTCAACATTTCTCCATATTGCATAATTTCTCCACCTCTCCCAATCTATTCATTCAACAAAAACCATAAATATCCTTTTATTCAAATAAAAAAGCCCTCACCAAAGCGACAACTCTAAAGAGGATGGGCGAAGACAAAGAATCTTCCTAGTTTCCATAAACCAGCTGTAGTACCGTCTTTACGCATTAAAATAAACTCAGTTGTAAGTGCATGTTTAGCTCATAATAAAAGCATCCTATTTGGATGCTTTTCATGTAAGTATCTAAAGTTATTCATAAATACGGGTAAAAAACATATATGTTACGATACATATTTTTTCGTTTGGGGTAATTCTAAATTCTTAAGTTGATGGGCATGGGAGCGTCAGGATTCTGCGCTTTTACAACGTTAAGCATATTTTTCTAACAATTATCCTAACTAATGTAACCTGATCTCCTCATAAATTCTTTTATTTAAATGTATAATTATATAAAAATTATAACATTTTGAATCGAGGTGACAATTATGAGAAGTTTAGGTTCATTAGTAATCTCTACTATATGTTCAGTAATCCTTATTATTTGGAATGCCTATACCTTCTATAATAAATTCACAGCCGGAAATACATATTTTTGGATTAGTGGCATCATAGGTATAATGTTCCTTCTATTCTTTGTCAGAGACATGCGAGATATCATCAAGAAAAACTATAAAACGTCAACAGATTAGGAGCGAATACATATGCGGAAAAAGGGAGTCATTACAAATATCATTGGGGATTCGTTTCACCTGAAAACATAAGTGGAAATTTGGGAGAACTTTTATATTGCAGGATATTAGAAAGGGAATGCCTATAGACTGATCTATATTGCATTCCCTTATTTTAATTGTATGTCCACTATATTTCTATTCTTCCTTTTCTAAAATTAAAAAACTGACATTCAAATTTCTTGGTTTTCTCCCCTTTCTGGCTCCACGCCATTGTAATGTAAACTCTACATGAAATGTCCAATCTATTAGCTGTTGAAAATCCCCCCCTGTAAACTATAGTAACTTTTGTAAAGAAAACAACTTGGATAAAAACAAGTTGCTTTCTTTTATAGGGTATAACAAAGAAAGAGTGGAAAAACAATACTCAAACATGTAAATCAAATGGAGTAAACCGACCGATAAGACTAAAAATTCAGAAAATTTATTCGCTAAGGGTTTTTGTTTACTCTTTCTTTGTTGTTATGAGTTTAACATGAAAAATAATATAAATCAACAAAAAATCTCAAATTTCTTACAAATTCGACATTTTATTTAAATACAATATATAAAGTGAAACTTTAATCAGTAGGGGTCTTCTTCATCCCCACTGATTATTAGCCCTCACCAATCGTGCTTTTACAGGCCGTTCATGCGGGATAAAAAGCGAGATCTTTAGAATAACAACAAGAAAAGCCACTGAATAAACCTTTTCTTGTTGTTTGAAATCAGCTTTTTTTACCCTTGATATTCCTTATTTAAAAAACATGTTATATTATTTTTTTCTCTTTTCACCTTCTTCTATATTCCATTCATCACCCCAATATATTGAAACTCTATCTCCTTCTTGCATACTTACCTTTGGCTCTATTGCAGCTTGAATCTCTTTGCTTGCATCTTCCGCATTAATCAATCCATCCATATTTTTATTTTTTTGAAGTGCTAAGCTTTCTTTTGGATTATTTGATTTATTAGTAGGCATATTGATCTCTCCTCTTTCATTTAGTAATTACTACGGACCCTGATATTATTTCTAAATTATGAAAGTTTATGCCTATTCTATTGCCAAATTGTTTATATGAAGCTTGTTTACCAAGAGCTTTTCATACTTGATTTATAGGATCATTATTTTCCCAATTAGGCATCCAATTTTGTACTCCCGCACCTGGAGCGAATTTGAAAATTAAATACCACGGCGAAACACCTTTTGCTCTTGCATGCAAAAAAAGGGAAAAAGAAGCAACGTGTATTGAACGTTGCTTCTTTCTCATTTCCCTCTATTCATCTACATACCGCGGAATTTCCAGTATCCAGAAACACCAAACTACCATTATTTTAAACTACGAGAAAGCTCTGTAAAGATAACCCCTAGTGCATAAGCACCTGCATCTGGATAACCTAAGCTTCTTTCACCAACCGTACCAGCGCGGCCCATTCGAGCAACGATTTCTTTTGTATATTCTGCTCCTTTAACAGCAGCCTCTGCTCCTTTTTCAAAAGCAGCCTTAAAGTCTGTACCAGCTGCAGCACTTTCTGACCAAGCGTTTACACAAGGTACAAGCGCATCCACAAGCGTTTTATCTCCTACCTCTGCTCCTCTTCCGAAAGATCGCTCACCAATAGACTGTATCCCTTTAAGTGCAGCCTCCAGCATTTCGGCAAACTCTGCAACTGTTAATTCCACTTTTCCTTCAATCGCCTTACCTGCAGCACGGAAAGCCCCGCCCCAAATGGGACCAGAAGCTCCTCCGCAATGTTCCATAATCACCATAGAGCACGCATCAAGGAAAGTCCCAATATTTAAATATTCTTGATCTAAAATCGAGCTCCATTCACGCTTTAATTGTTTAAATCCTTTCGCGACACTCATTCCAAAGTCACCATCGCCTGCATGCGTATCTAATTCGCAGAATGGTACTTCGTTCTTAATAATAACCTCGCTCATTTTATCTACAAGATAAATCATATTATTTAATGTAAGTACCTCATCCTTGATAATAGCGTGTTCTTCCGCTGTTTCCATCTCAAAGAAAACTGGCTTCTCTTCTACATCGCTGTTAATATCAATGTATTCCACACTCTCAATTGGCCCATCTACCTTAAACGCAGGTGTATTACATTCTTTCGATAGTAATGTTTTCAGCTCATCATCTAGTTTCATTACAGTTAGAGAAACCCCAGCCATATCAATACTTGTCATGTAATTGCCGACAAACGTTCTATTAATTCTTATATTTCTTTTACTTAACTCTCTCGTAACGGCATTGTTAAATAGATACAGTTCTTGAAGCGGTGTACCGCCGAAACCATTCACTAAAACAGCAATTTCAGCATTGTCTTCTAGCCCTAAATCCTTCACAAGGTCATTTGTCATGCGTAAAGCTAGTTCGTCTGCAGTCGCAATTTTTTCACGTTTTCTACCTGGCTCTCCATGAATACCAACACCATATTCCATCTCATCTTCACCCAGTTTAAAAGTAGGCGATCCACTGGCAGGAACCGTACAAGAAGTTAATGCGAGACCAATTGTACGAACATTCGCCGCTGCTTTTTCTGCTACAGCTTTCACCTGCATTAAATCCATACCTTCTTCCGCTGCGGCACCAGCTATTTTGTGTACTAACAAAACCCCCGCAACGCCGCGGCGCCCTACTGTATACAGACTATCTTCTACTGCGATATCATCATCTACACGGACATACTCAACTTGAATGCCGTCTTCAGTAGCTAAGTGCGCACCATTTTTAAAATTCATGATATCTCCACTGTAATTCTTAATAATAAGAAGCGTACCTTTTTTGCTAGCTGTTGCTTTAATCGCTTGATATACTTGAATTTGTGAAGGAGACGCAAACACATCTCCGCATACTGCCGCATCTAGCATTCCTTTTCCGACTAACCCCGCATGCGCTGGTTCGTGTCCACTACCGCCACCACTAATTAAAGTGACCTTATTTTCGTTCATTTCTTTCTTCTTAATTACCTTGTACTTCTTTAGCAACTCCAGTTCTGGATGAGCCATAACCATTCCATTGCACATCTCCATAACGAGAGTTTCAGGTTGATTTATAATTTTTTTCATTTCTTATTTCTCCTCTACACGTTTTGTTACATTCTTTATATGCCTATTCGTATCCACACTTCCACTTAGCTGACATGACACATGCCCTTCTGAATTATGATATATTTGAAAGCATATTCTCACTAACTATAGTAAAATGAAAGCGTTTTATAGTAAACGGACAAAATGAACGATTTGTCTAAAGACATCGACTTCATTAGTAGATAGGATTAGCCTCAAATGTGGACCTATAAATACATCTGAGGCTTTTTGTATTGTGTTCAAAATCGATTTCATTCCTGTTTGTTTATATATTTGGTGTTTCATCGTGACGAATTTTTTGTTATTGTTTAACTTTACATAGTAAATAAGCGGTGATGACATAGATATCGAAATATTTAAGATGATATTTTGTTTAGAACATGAATGATCACTTAAGATAGGAAAGAAGGTATAAATATGACAGATATAGTGAATTTAGCTTTATACTCCATTTTGTTTATCATCATCATATCCATCATATGTTTAATTTTATCAGTATTCATGAAGCTTTCTGGGAAGAAAACGAATCATCGTCGTTCTATTGAAAAAGAACGAAAAGTACATTCTCCGGCAAAAGACACAGGGCAATATAAAGATTCAGAAATCACTACCAAAGATGCTGAAGCAGAGTGGATGAATGCGGTAATGACAACATCTTTTGTTGTTGCAGCTATGAAAAGTGCCCATGAAGATTCAAATATCGATCATGATTTAGGAAATGACAGCCATGGCTCAGATTCAGCAAGCCATAATGATTCATTCGATGGTGGGGACTCTTCGGATTAGCTAAGTACGGAGAATACTTAGCTTTAAAGTATTCATTTCAAGATGCTTATTTTCATATGATATAAAGAGAAAAAGCACTCTTATGAGTGCTTTTTCTCCGACTTGATAACCACTTTAATTTTAATAATATAATTGCATTTGGATTCTCATCCAATTACATTCTACTACACTTCAACATAATTTGTATTGAGAAAATTAATATTTCATTCAAATTATCTTCTATGAAACATTCGAATTCCTTTTTAACCTCTGTTCCTGATAACTTATTTTTTCTCCATCACAGCAAAGTAATTCTCTTCATGATCCGCAAAGTTAAACACTCTACCGGAAGGCATATTTACAATTTCTCCGACTGTGATATTTTTATTTACTAGGTCGCCACGGAATGCATCGAGATTTTCCGTGAAAAACATTAAAGAAGGTGTACCAAGATTTAATCCTGGTGACATTTTCGCAACGAATTCCTTATTGTGCAAAATAATGCTTGTTTCTCCACCCTTTGCCGGAGCAATTTCAATCCATCGCATTCCTTGACCGTTATCTTCTTCAGAAACTACACGAAATCCTACTTTTTCTGTCCAAAAACTCACTGCCTCATCTTGGTTATTTACATACAACATAATTTGACCGACTTTATGAATCATAGACTTTCCACTCCTCTATACAAATAAATGTCTAACCTTTTCCATCGCCAAAGTTTCTGATACCCTAGCGACAACTTAATAGATACGACAATAACTGAAAACTTCCTTCTAAAAAGAATGAAGCTTTTTCGTTTAGGTAGGAGATTATGAAGGGAAGATAGAATATTATCAAAATATTTTATAAGGGAGGAATATCCTTGCTAATTTCAAAAGATACTGCTAGTTACATGATTCGTACTGGAAAAATAGAAGATGCAGAAGCAACTTTAGACATACAGAAATCAATTGTTTCCGAAGGTCACTTTCTTATTTCATTACCAGAAGAGTTTAAAAAAACATCATCCGAGCAAAGAGAATGGGTGCAAAGCGTATTGGAGAATGAAAGAGAAACATTAATTGTAGCTGAAAAAGCTGGTGAAGTTGTTGGTTGGATTGTATTTATGAACGAGAATAAAAAGCGATTGTCTCATACAGGTTCCTTTGGAATAATGATTAGTAAAAATTACAGAGGAATAGGAATTGGAAAAATGCTACTCCAAGCTTTATTAGACTGGGCAGAGAAAAATCCTTTCATCGAGAAAGTAAGTTTAGGAGTTTTCTCAACAAATCATAGCGCAATATCTTTGTACAAAAAGATGGGGTTCATTGAGGAAGGCCGTAAAATGAAAGAATTTAAAATGAATGATAATGAATATGTAGATGATATTCTTATGTATAAATTCGTTTAGTGAAATCCTAATCACAAGTACCACGCAAAAAAAGCCGTTCGCCTATAAATGATGGAGAACGGCTTTTCCTGAATCCCCTGCTCATGTAACAAGGATTAAGCATTATTAGTTATTATCATAAAACGGTTTGAACTTGTACGGATTCCTTTTCCCGTTTTATTATAATGAATTTCCCCATCAAATCTTGGTGGGATCGGTGTGTGTTTAAATAGGAATATGAGTTCTTCGGGTGTTTCGTAATAATCAATCAAATGCCTTTTTCATTCTATTTCGTACGATTAATATCATTCCACCTAAGATTGATAACACCCCTAGAGGCATTGTATTGAATTCTGTACCTCCAGCGTTAGGAAGTTCCCTGTTATCGTTTTTCATTTGAAGAGCCTTGTTAGTCTGTTCTAATTCAGTTACTTTCTTTTCTACATTTTGCTGCGTCTGTTTCAATTCAGTTACTTTCTTTTCTACATTTTGCTTCGTACCTGTTAATTCAATTAATTTATTTTCTATATTTTGCTGCGTCTGTCTCAATTCAGTTACTTTCTTTTCTACATTTTGCTTCGTACCTGTTAATTCAATCAATTTATTTTCTATCGTTTTCTTGATCTGTTTTAACTCAGATATTTTTTCTTCTATCGTTTGCTTCGTATGTGCTAATTCAGTTAATTTATTTTCTATATTTTGCTTGATCTGTTTTAACTCAGATAATTTCTCTTCTGCTTGTTGCCCCGACTGTTTTAATTCAGTTAATTTCTCTTCTGCATTTTGCTTGATCTGCTTTAATTCAGATAACTTCTCTTCTGCATCTTGCCCCGACTGTTTTAATTCAGTTAATTTCTCTTCTGCGTTTTGTTTGACCTGCTTTAATTCAGATACTCTCTCTTCCACATGTTGCCCCGACTGTTTTAATTCAGATACCTTCTCTTCTGCATCTTGCTTCGTCTGTTTTAATTCAGATACTCTCTCTTCTGCTTGTTGCTTCGCTTCAGATACTTTCTCTTCTACATGTTGCCTCGACTGTTTTAATTCAGATACCTTCTCTTCTGCACCTTGCTTCGCCTGTTTTAACTCAGATACTCTCTCTTCTGCTTGTTGTTTCGCTTCAGATACTTTCTCTTCCACATTTTGCTGCGTCTGTTTTAATTCAGATACTCTCTCTTCTGCTTGTTGTTTCGCTTGCTTTAATTCGGATAACTTCTCTTCTGCATGTTGCTTGATAGAATCATGTATTTTGATGGTATCAGGAACTTGAGCATTAATGGTATCAGCTCCTGTTATCATCGCTAAAGCTAGTGTGGATATCGCTACTGTTTTTTTCGTACTCATCATTTTGTACCTCTCTTCTTTCATGAGCAATAAGTTTTTACGTTCAAATCTTAATATATAAAAATTTAATAATATCAGTATAATTATACCAAATGTTTATAAATGAAACTAGAATAGTAGGATGATATATAAAATACACGAGAAGCTTTTTGTATATTGCCTTTGTGCATCAAACTTATTCCCAAAATTAACTGCCTAAATTGTTAATTTCTCTTTCCACATTATGTCCTTTCATTTCAGTTCCGCTTTTATTGAGATTTTGTAATTACAACTGGACCTCATACATCATTTTTCTTTAAACATTATAGAGAAATAGAAAAAGCTGGTAAACGGTAAATCTTTTTTCTATAATAAAACATAGAAGCGATTAGGAAGGGTTACATTCAATTATTTGATTGCCTAGATTAAACGTTTAAAAGGGAAAAAACAGGGGGAAGAAAAATGTCGAAAAAATTAATGTCTTTATTTTCTGTCATGATGGTTGCAGCCCTTATGATAACTGGCTGTGGTCAAAGTGATAAAGCAAATAATGAACAAAAAGAGAATGTGACAAAAGAAAATAAAGAAGAGAAAAAAGATACACAAAAAGAAAAGAAAGAAGAAAAAACGGATACATCAAAAGAGAAAGAATCTAAAGATACAAACACGAAAGATACGGCAGCTAACGCAAGTGATTATTCAAAGCTTATCTCCTATATGGAGAAAGAAACACAAGGTAAAACGAAAGTTCTTTATGAAAACAAGGAACCGCAATTACATAAATTACAAGATGTTTCCGTATCACTTGATAACTACACATTAGTTGAATTGAATGATTTTCATACCAATTTTGATATTCCTTTTAACAGGCAAACAAATGGTGGGGTTATTCTTGCACACTATACTGTAAAGAACAGTTCAAATAAAGATGCTTATTATATGCCAACTTTAAACATAACATTTACAGGCGCTACAAAGGATTACAGTAACTATAAAGATTTAATTCCAACAGAAGAACAATTAACTGAGAAATTGTCTCCAAAGAATAATTATTTAGTAGAAGCAGGGAAAAGCGTTTCTGGTTATGTTGCTTACCCATTTAGTAAAGATGATTTAACAAAAATTTTAGGGCTATCAACGGTATCAGTAATGGTTCCTGAAGCGCAGGCTAATAAAGGAAAATTTGATGCTCCAATCGGAAGTCCGGGGAAATTTGCGTTAAGTTTAAATCAACAAGGTAGTGAAAAGACTGCAGCAGATAAAGCTTTTTATCAAGATAAAGTAACTGTTAATAACATGGGCGAGAAAACAATGCTAAGTGAGAAATCAAACATTAATAAAAGTGAACAATTAGGTAATACCAATGTTACATTAGAGGGATACCAATTCACTAAATTCACGCCAAATTCCGTTGAAGCTCCTCGATTTAAAAATTTCAAAAATGGCATTGTTTTAATGACAGCCAAATTTAAACTCGATAACAAAGAGCCTGAAGATATTGGGTTGTCTTCATTAAGTTCTACACTAAGAGTGAATGATGGTGCGCAGTATACGCTAAGCGAAGGCATGTTGCTGAATTATAAATATAATGATTTGATTAAAGCCGGAACATCTGGCGAGTTATTACAGGTTTTCACCTTAGATCAGGAGCAGTATGAAAAGATTTGGAAAGACAAAAGCTTCGAGATCGAATTAGGACCTATGAGAAATAAAGACGCAAAAGATATTTCAAAAGGGAAACAAGTGAAATTCACATTACCGAAATAAAGCCACAATAAAAGCCGGGGTGAGGTTGTTTCCTCCCCCGGCTAATGCTATTTATAAAGCATTCACCGAGAATGCTTTGTAAATAGATGAACTGCCTTTTCAGGTATATAAAATTTCCCATTACTCTCTACAACGATACTTCCTAACTCATAAGCTCTTCCATCGATACGGATTATATTCTTATTAACAAACAATTGAGCTTCCCCTTTATTGTGTTTTACTACGAGCACCGGGTTTGCTACATCTGTTTTATCGATTTTTACAGTTGCACCAATTTGTTTAAAGGCTGATTCAGCATCTAAAAATAATTTGTTTGTTAACTCTTCTAAGTGAAAGCCCATTGCTTTGGCCATTACCTTCGCAATATCTGTATTTTGGACGAAACCATATGGCTTCCCGGGGCCGTAAGAGTATAAGAATACATCTTCACCCGTATGCCCCCCCGTTGTAAAACCAATGTTCGCACGGTTGGCCAATAACTTAGTAAGTATTGGACCTACATCCGTTTTCTTTTGTGCAGCTTTTAGCTTTGCTTTTTCATCATGAGTTAAATCTCCTAAACCGTAAAGTGCAGCTATCTCTGTTACATTAGATAAATCATCTTTTAGTTTATTTGTAGCACCTTCAAGTGTCATTTTTGCCTTTTTCAGTGGAGCAATGTAGGCAGATACCGGTGTGGTATCATATCCTTTTGTGGTATTTTTGTTACCGATGGAAATACCACTGTTACCATGGTCCGTTACAGCAATGACCATCGTGTTCCCATCTTTTTTTGCAAACTTTAACGCTTCTGCAACTGCAGCATCAAATGCTAGTATCTCGCTAACCATCCCGATTGGGTCATTGGCATGCGCTGCCCAATCGGGCTTACTGCCTTCTACAAATAAGAAGAATCCATCTTTATCTTTTGATAATGTTTGAATTGCTTTCCCCGTCATCTGGGAAAGTGTTGGCTGCTTGGGATTGGTTGCTTCACGATCCATATCAAACGCAAGTGCATTATTTGAGAAAGAGCCCCAAATTTTATCGGATTTAGAGTTTAATAAGGCATCCTTCGTTTCCACAAAGTCGTACCCTTTGTCTTGGATCACTTTTATTAAATCTTCGTTGTCTTTACGGATTCCATTGTTTCCCACAGGTTGCAGCGCTGCCTTCCCTCCGCCTAATACAATTTCCATATTTTGATAAACCTGTTGTTCACCAAGTACTTCAAAATCTTTGCGGTTCGCATGATGAGCAGAGAAAGCAGCCGGAGTGGCATGCTGAATTTCTGATGTAGCAATAATTCCTGTTGCGCGGCCTGAACATTCTGCGCCTTCTAAAACGTTGGCAACTGGACGAAACCTGTCTTCTTCTTTGATTGGTTCTAAGCCAGGTGAATTCACAACAGAAGGTAATACGCCCACATAGCTCGAATTTGATTTATTTCCTGTCGCTAAAGCTGTTGCTGCCGGCGCTGATTCCGTAATAGCTGATTCCGCCGAATAAGTACGAACCCCTCCTGATACAATTTGGTCTAGCGCAAGAGGTGCACCTTTATACCATCGGGCCAATGTTGTTGCTGAAGAGCTTGTCCCATCCATAACCATCATAATTACGTTTTTGGGTTGCTGCCTTGCTTTTTTCACCTCAGCTTTTACCTCGTTATCATTCATCATGCTTCCTGCACCTAATAAACCTAGCACTATCGTTCCCGCTAATGTTGGCCCCATCATCTTTTTCCGAAAATTAGTCATTGTTGTCCCTCCATAGGTTGTTTTCGGCATCCCCACTCTAGCATTCGTATGTAAACAAACTGTTTCTTCTTATTTAGTAGTACCCTATTGTCACGAAGCTAACAATAAAGTGAAACTTGAATCAGTGGGGGTTTGCTCCATCCCCCACTGATTATTAGCCCTCACCAATCGGGCTTTTACGGACAGTTCATCTTTCACCTAACTTCTTTAGAAAAGCGGAAGCGGCTCGCTCAGAATCACAGGACGTTGAAGCCAAGGGCAGAGAGGCGCTTTTTGCCTCGTCCGAGGGGGCGAAACGACCGGAGATTCTAGCCGCTAGAGCTAGACATCGCTTTCGCTGAATTTTGAGGTGGGAATGTTACTGTCCTAAAATAGCGGGATAACTCGTTCCCTTGGCAGCCAAGTATTTGCAAAAGTTTTTACAGGAATTACTGTTACTCTTTTAACCGAATCTTAATTTTAAATATTATAATGAATACAGGATTACCAGAAAATACAGACAAAGGAGAAAACATATGGATTATATGAAGGATAATTTAGTCCCCCTTTTAGACGACTTTAAAAAAGAACCAACGAAAGAAAATGTAACCGAAATATTAAAGGAATTCGGTGTACAGTCCCCTGAACATTGGGCTAAAGATGAGATAGAAGGTAAAGAAGCTGTTCTTGCCAGCTTTCGTTTTTTAAGGCCATTCCAAGAAATATTGGATATGTATTTATATAATCATGAAAGCTGGGTTCAAAACTCGATTCAGCGTGCGAATGAACAAGCAACACCCGATACAAACAACTTGATTATAAAAGAAATGGTGCAAGCAGGAATCCCACCTGAAAAGATTGGATTATTTGCGTACTGGATAGCTAGGTCCGCTATGAATGAAATTTTATATCGTCTATCAGATGCAGGCGGCGGAGATTATGATTTACCAAATGAAGGAGAAGAGCTACCCTCTTGGAGACTAGAAGAATACTCACCACATAACGGAAATCCAATGAATGTAGAACGGACAGGGCGACTGTTACTTGAATTACATAATATTTTTCCGTTCCACAATCCAGGTGAAAAATAGGAAAAAAAACAAACAATTGAATTCCTCTCTCTAGCAGAATGGCAGGGAATTTCTTGATGATGTAGAAAAAAGTCATATGCTATATTTTCCAGCTATGCGAATCATATAGTGAATCGAATGATATAAGGGTGGGAGTTACGGTGTTAAGAAAACCAGAAAGATTACAACCAGGTGATCGCGTTGCAACAATTAGTCCTTCTTGGGGAGGCGCAGGCGATCCTGAACTAAGATGGCGTTATGAACAAGGGGTAAAAAGATTAGAAGAAGTGTTTGGTCTTGTGGTTGTGCCTATGCCAAATAGTTTGAAAGGCTCTGATTATATTTATGAGAATCCAGAGGCCCGTGCGATAGATATCATGACAGCATTTCAAGATAAAAGCATTAAAGGGATCTTTGCGAATATTGGCGGACAAGATAGCATTCGCTTACTTCCTTATATTGATTTTGATGTCATACGTGAAAATCCAAAAGTTTTTATGGGGTACTCTGATGTGACCATTCCACATTTATTTTGTCATAAAGCTGGTATTTCTTCTTTTTACGGTCCAGCTATTTTGACTGATTTTGCTGAAAACGTTGAGATGCATCCATATACAATTGAAATGGTAAATCGAACACTCTTTTCAAATGAGATGATTAGTGAAATCAAGCCGGCTACAGAATGGACGAGTGAACGATTACTATGGATTGAATCGAACAAAAATAAACGACGTACCATGCAGCAAAATACTGGATATGAACTACTTCAAGGCTCGGGTATCGTACAAGGCCGTTTAATCGGAGGTTGTATAGAAGTACTGGAGTTCGCAAAAGGAACAGCGCTTTGGCCTGAGAAAAAATATTGGGAAAACAGCATTCTGTTCTTTGAAACATCTGAAGACAAACCAGATCCAACTTATATCAGATATTGGTTACGAAATTATGCAGCGCAGGGCATTTTACAAAACACAAATGGAATCATTTTCGGCAAACCGAAAGACGAGAAATATTATGAAGAATATAAACATGAAATTCTAACCGTTATGAAAGAATATGGTTTAGAAGATTTACCGATTCTTTATAACTTAAATTTTGGTCATACCGAACCTAAGTTTATTTTACCTTATGGCGTGGTGGCAGAAATAGATTGTGAGAAAAAGAAATTCTCGATTTTAGAAAGTGGCGTGCAATAAGGTGAAACTTGAATCAGTGGGAGTTTTCTTCATCCCCCACTGATTATTAGCACGACCAATCGAACTTTTACAGGCAGTTCATCCCCCTACCTAACTTCTTAAAGTGGCTCGTCCAGAATGTGAGGGGGATGGAGCTTCTGACGTAGAGGTGTTTTTTACCTCACAGGAAGAAGCGAAGCCACTGGAACTGTGCAATACTTTCGCTGAATTTTGAGGTGGTATTACTACCCACAAATAGCGGGATAAACATAAGAAACATTTTACTGAAGAATCTTATAAAGAACGACTATATTTTTCTTCACCTTCCCTCGTTAAATGCCGCCCAAGGTTTATGCAAGGTTTTTCAATAAATAGATACCCCAATGAAGATAGTAAAAAAGAAAGAGAAAAGGAAAGAAACACTATTAATATGGTAGGTAGTTTATCATAAAATAAATGCATAACTGAGAATAAAGAAATAAGATGATATAAATAAAGGCTATAAGAAATCTTTCCAAGAAAAACAAATACTTTTCTTCTTAATAACGAACTAAATGTCCATGAAGCGACACTCATAATCATTACTATACAAACTCCAAATGAGACAACGTAGTCCCTCAATATATAATTGTTCAAAAAATCTACTTCGCCAATCATTCCTTCATACATAAAACAAATAATCGCAATCAGTAGCAATGCAACTTTTACCACTTTTTTCATATTGAAGACGTAATGAAAAATCAAAGAACGATACTTGGCTAATAGAGCTCCCATAAAAAAAAGAGTGATGTAGTGAAAACTTAAAAAAACACTAGTTATGCTTCCACTAGGATCAAAGAAATACAAACCTATAGTCGAAGAAAAACTTAAAACAATAAACCACAATAAGGAATATCTGAGCCTTTTTTGTATAAAAAAGAAAGTCAGAAATGGAAATACAAGCGAAATTCTCATTTCATGAACAAGAGACCATATAACATTGTTATATGCGTCCGTGTTATACTCACCGATAAAAACAAAATGTTGTAATAATAAAGTTAGCGTATCTGTAGTGGTCCATGATTTACTAAACCAATCACTAATATATGGCATATCATTACGAATAAAAAGCATTTTAGTAATAATAGCAATGCTGATTGCTACTACATATGGTATATAAATTCGGCAAATCCGTTTTATTATGTATGTATCATAATGAAATTTCTCATTATGAATAGATAAATACAAAACAAAACCACTCAATACAAAAAAGAGAATAACAGATTCGTTGCCGCTACTAAAAAAAAGACGTAAAGGAGTTTCCTTGAATAAATAAACTATGAAGGGACTATTTAACTCATATCGATAATTTTCGTACGCAGGCAATAGCATCATATGATGCCCGATCATTACAAGAAGTGCTGCTAATCCTCTTAGAGAGTCAAACTCCTCATATCTTTTCATCATATTACACCTACTAAAAAGGTTTTTATTAAAATACAAGTTGACTTCAATCTTTTTGTTTACAAAATTATCATGTTACTTACAGTTGTAGGAGAATAATAAAGTTTTAAAATGCGTTCTATATATACTTATTTCCCTTTGATACATACGAATACTAGCCATCCATTTCTACGATGATATGGAGCGAATGATTGCGTTTGGAAGGCTCCGTTTCGATTACAAGGAACAGATAAAGCTTACATTTCTCCATATTTTATATCGATTATTCGCTATGTCTTCCTACTCACGCGAAAGAAATTGTGATACTTTTTCCTAGCTGCTTATATAAGTTCATCTGTAGTACACCTTCATTCATCAAGGAAGGTACTCCTCTCTTAATTTGTTTAGTCGCAAACTTAAAAATCTCCTATATTTCCCCTATTCATAAGACAGATGTATTTACACAAAATATTTTATGCTACCAAATATAACACGCGTTGGTAAAAAATGAAAATACGAAATGATTATTCTTTAATAGGAAAATAAAGTAAAAAAAGAATCCCGTGGGATTCTTTTTTATTTCGAACATTCATTTCATCCAAGCTAAAAAGGTAAACATAGAAATTTTTTGAGGTAAGAATATTATTACTCATAAATACTGGGGTAAATTGAATCGATGCATTTATATGTGACCAAGTATTACACATATCTCACCTAACTGTTAAGATATCGAACCTATATCACGGTATACTTTTCACGATATTGCTTAGGAGTCATGTTACATATTTTTTTAAAAACTCTTGTGAAATAACTTTGATCATAAAAGTTAAGCCAAGCACAAATATCTGATAATGGATATGTAGTTAATGTTAATAGTTTTTTTGCTTCTTCTACTCGTTCCCTTTGAATATATTCACTTAAAGGAATTCCTACTTCTTTTTTAAACAATTTAGATAAATAAGTAGGATTAATATCAAGCAGCGTAGCGAGATTATTGAGAGTTATTTCATGGTAAATGTTTTTGCTAATATGATTTAAACATGTAGTAATTGTATTCGAATAGCTTTGAACGCTATATTCTTTAACACGATCAGCAAAAGCACATAAAGCGTCCTCAATTAATCTATTGACGGAATACATATTATCTAGTTGTTCAATGGTTCCCATATAGAGAGAACTAAGCGAAAAAGCAATTTCTGGCGGAAGATTCCCCTCTATTGCATAACGAGTAGCTAAAGTAATGGCCATTATCCCATTATTTTTTTGATTTCTTAGCTGATTTCTTTTTGATGAAATTACAGCATCTTCTTGCGGGAATGCATATGCATACTTTATTAATTTTTCTTTGTCCCCTTCTTTAATGCATGTGAAAAAATTCCGTTCCAATAATATATCGTAATGATCAGGATTATTTTGACGGCGGGCTGAAATATATAAGTCAGGATTCGCAATTTCATAGGCGGGTTTCTCTAATAATTTATTTTCTCTCCAAACAGCACCTACATCTAACTTTTCTTTAAAAATCATGTAATGCAATAAAATCCCTATATCAATTAAAGTTATTTTTTTTATCACAGGTACGGAATGATAGTATTCAATTCCATCTTGGATTCTAGCATTTTCGCCAAATTCATCCATAAGTCTAATGGCCATGTCCTCTGATACTTTGGGATATGTAGAAGGTCCAATAAAAAAGGTTCCTTTTATAGATTCATGATCTACTATGCGAATGAAAACGAAATTTTCCAGATAACTGTTTCCCCTCATAAGCGGAAAATTATAGAGATCATTTTCTTGAAAAAGCTCACTCAGTTGTTCTTCCCTAGAAGAATAAAAAGGACTGCAAATATCATTAGAAGTAGATTTATATAAGATTTTTTCATCTGCAGATAAAAATTGAATAGATACTTGAAATGTTTTATATAAAATATCACACAAATATTGTATATCCATAGAATGATTCATTATAGTCTCCTTTTAACTAGATAAGATTATAAAGCTCCATATAAAAAACCAAACATTTTAATTCATACATTTATGTAATACATTTGTGGATTTATAAATAGATTTATGAAGAGTTAAATATACCTAAAAATTCTATTATTTTCAATAAAATACAATTAACATCAAAATATTACCATAAATTTTCAGTAAAAACACTTATTATTTAGATTTATAAGAACAATCACACAATGATCAACTTCTTCATTTAAATATCCATTCCATTCATATATTTGTTATGCACATCTTTCTTGTAGTCATAGACATTTCAAAAAACATACCCTGGCACTCTTAACTTAATGATGATGTGGCTATTCCCTACATAGTAAAAATTTAGGAAGAAGCATTCTGTTCAGATGCTAGGTTTATAATTTTTCCACCCCAGTATAAATGTTATAAGGATTTTTTCTAAATCAAAGGTGATAATTCCTATTCGGAAAATCACGCCAAAACTCTACTATTAAATTGAAAAAGTGGTGAACGAGATGAATGAAAAAGTAAAGATAAAAGAGTTTATACAAATTTTAAAAAGGCGACTCTTAATCATTATACTTACGACAATTTGTACAAGCGGGTTCATTATTATTTCATCCATGTACCTTATGAAACCGATTTACCAGTACTCCACCCAAGTTCTTGCTGGATCTTTAGGTGTAGAAAAAGAGGAAAATCCAGTAAATAAGGTACAAGATAACAGACAGCTAGCTCTTTCATATATGGATATTATAAAAAGCCCATATATCATGATAGGCGTAAAAGAAGAGTTACACCTAACTCGTTCAAGCTATGATTTGCTGAAACAGGTTTCCGTTACTAATAGAAATGATTCACAGATTATTACGATTTCAGTGAAAGACTCTGATCCACAATTAGCTAAAAAAATTGCACAATCTGTCGCAAAGCAATCCATATCTAAATTTAAAGACTATGCAAATGTAAACCGACTTAATATTCTTAATGCTTCCGAGGTAATGGAAGAAGCCGAACTACTTTTTCCAAAACCCAAATTCATTATAGCCATTTCAATCATAATCAGCTTTTTTGCCGGAATTGGTTTAGCAATTCTACGAGAACACTTTGATAATTCAACTTACACCAGTCGAGAGCTCGAACACCTTGGTCTCCCGTTATTAGGAAGAGTGAACTTACATACCAAAAAAAGAAACAACAAGCAAAAAACAACTTATAAGGGCTTACCTTCTATGAAACGAGGTGAACATAATGGCTATTAAGTTTAAGAGGAAATATTTCTTTAATCCAGATGATATCACCATCAAAGAACGATTTTATAGCATATGTAACCATATTGAACCGAACCTTCAAAAGGAAACGTCAATATTAATGATTACTTCCCTTGCACAAACACAAAATATAACCCATGCTACTGCTTATTTGGCCCTTGCTTTTTCAGAACAACGAAAACGAGTGCTGGTAGTGGATGCAAATCTGCGTCAACCTTCTTTACATCATGTGTTTCATATTGATCATTCATTTGGCCTAACCAACTTACTCTTAAGAGAGAAAAATAAGGATAATCCAATAAAAATAACGGATTATCTATCTTGTTTACCTACAGGCGAGGATCTTTATGAGCCAGTGACATTGTTAACATTAGAGACCTTCCCAACCCTAATTGAGGAGTGGAAAGAGCATTTTGATATCATCCTGTTTCACACATCCGATTTCTTAAACACACCAGATGCACAAATACTCACAAAACATTGTGATGGCACTGTTTTAATGATACAGGAAGGCCGTGATAAGTTAGATAAAATTGCGAATGTAAAAAAACAACTAGAACATAGCAAACATGAAATAATCGGTACAGTCATTATTTCATAAAGGGGGAGTAACTTTTGGACCCAAAAATAAAGATTGATAGACAGGTAGAACTACAAGTAACACCTCTATCAACTTCATCCTACCTTCTTGTTAAACGACTTATAGATTTTATTTTTTCGCTTTTCATGCTGTTACTTTTATCACCTATTTTAGTTCTTTTTTGCATCCTTATCCCAATCGAATCAACTGGTTCTCCCTTCTTTTATCAACAGCGCCTGGGGAAAAACGGAAAAGATTTCAAATTAATAAAGTTACGCTCCATGTTTTTAGATGCCGAAAAAAATGGTCCTCAATGGGCAAGTAAAGAGGATCCTAGGGTTACAAAAATAGGTAACTTTATAAGAAAAACTAGAATTGATGAAATCCCTCAAGTTATTAACGTGTTAAAAGGAGATATGTCGCTCATTGGCCCTAGACCTGAAAGAGAATATTTCTATAAAAAGTTTGATAAGTCATTGCCTAATTTTAAACATCGTTTACTTGTAACGCCTGGAATAACAGGATTGGCGCAAGTGAATGGTGGATATGATCTAACTCCCGAAGAAAAATTAGCATTCGATTTATACTATATCCAGCACAGATCATTCGCTATGGAAATCAAGATTTTATGTCGAACATTGGCCATTGTATTTACTGGAAATGGTGCTAGATAAATATTGAAGGGAAGAATAAAAAATGAAGAAAGTGCTAGTAACGGGGGGCTTCGGATTTATCGGATCCCATATTGTAGAAAAATTAATTCATAATAATTATGAAGTGGCTGTGTATGATAACTTATCCACTGGATCCGTAAATAATGTCCATTCGAAAGGTATAGCTTTCTTTGATAATGTAGAAGATGAAAGATCATTAGAAAAAGCGATGGAGGCATTTCAACCTGACTTTGTAGTTCACCAAGCTGCGCAAATTAGTGTACAAAACTCCATTTCAAATATAACAAATGATGCACGAATCAACATAATAGGGTCAACAAATATCATAAAACTCTCTCAGAAATATGGTGTTAAAAAAATCATATTTGCTTCTTCAGCAGCTGTATATGGAGATTCTAAAGTCATGCCTATTTCAGTCTCACATCCTTCTCGCCCCTTATCACCTTATGGCGTCTCCAAAAAAACAGCTGAGGATTATTTAAAACTCGCAAAAGAATTATATGATATAGACTATGTCATTCTTCGTTACAGCAATGTCTATGGTCCAAGGCAAACAGCAAGCGGTGAAGGCGGAGTTATTTCAATCTTCATAAATCATTTCATTAAACAGGAGCAATCTATTATTTATGGGGATGGTTTACAAACAAGAGATTTTATCTATGTAGACGATGTAGCAAGCGCCAATCTTAAGGCATTGAACTACAATGGAAGTGGTACTTTCAATATATCATCAGCAACTTGTACAAGTATCAATGAAGTATTCTCGATGATTCAATCGATTGGGAAACAAAATATTCCCCCCATTTACCAACCTGCAAAAGACGGTGACGTCAAAGAAAGTTTGCTCTGCAATAAAAAGAGCATTCAACAATTAGACTGGCAACCTGTATATGCATTGGAAAAAGGTCTTGCGAATACATATGATTATTACCTTAAGCAAAAAGAACCTACATCTGTATTTAAGTGACTTTACAGTTGTGAATTGGGAGAGAAATAAGTGAATAAGAAAACAAACTCAATTATTAAAAATATATTCCACTTACTTTACAGCACGATTTTAGCTAATGTTTTAAATGCAGGTACACTCATACTATTGGCAAATTACTTTAACTCAAAGAATTATGGAATATTTAGTGTAGCACTAGCTCTTTCCATGGTCATGCACTTTTTTACAGATTTAGGAGTCAGTAATACGTTCCTTCGAGAAGGAGCAAAAAAAGAAAACCCAAGCGCTACATTCTTTTCTTATATAAAAGTTCGAGTCATATGTTTACTTTTCACATTTATTATCTTTTCTTTCGGTATCCATGTCTTCTATCATGAACAACAAATTCTTTATATGATGTATAGTTTAATGATTCCTTTAATCATCGGCCTAGTGCTACAAAGTATAGGGATAACCTACTTTCAATTATCTGAAAGAATGCAATTTATTGCATCCATAAGAATCTTCTCGGCCATTGTATTAGTCACATTAACCATTTTGTGTATAACCTTACAAGTGGATATACATGTAACAGCTTTTTTATATGGTTTTTCTTATTTAGCTGGAGGCCTTTACTCCCTGTATTTACTCAGAAAAAACGTGGAATTCAAATGGCAAGTCCCTTTTCAAAAAGAATTATTGATCAATATTAGCCCGTTCTTAATTAGTGGGTTATTTATTATATTAACTCCTCAACTAGGTCCATTAGTATTAGAAAAAACACTTCCTTTAGGGCTTGTTGGTCTCTTTGCAGTAGCTTACCGAATCCCCTCAGCTCTCTATCAAATACCAGGGGTTATTGCAGGTGCATTCTTCCCACTGTTATTTAAACATTATAGTCATGGGGAAATAAAGAAACACACAGAATTAAATATCGTGCAAATGAAATTTATGTCCTTAATTGGAATGTGTATGACAATAGCTTTATTCTATTTATCCCCCTATCTGATAACGATTTTATTTGGAGATAAATGGGGATCTGCAGTTGAACCTTTAAAAATATTATCCTTTATTATTGTCTTACAAGGATTTAACATCGCCATTGCAGACGGACTCACAACAAGAGGACTGCAAAATCGCCGTACGATTGTTCAGTTTATAACCATCTCTATTGGCTTACTGTCTTTTTATTATCTCAGTGTTACTTATGCAATAGCGGGGGCAGCTTTTTCTGCTTTAGCGATGGAAATCGTATCATTTATTGGTTATGTATTAGCGAATCCAATTAGAAGAACCGTATTAACCAAAGTCGTTATTCCATACGGATCCTACTTTTCAATAAGCTTTATCCTATTACACTATTTATTATATAAGTTTCCTTTTATCGCCATGTTTTCTACCATGATCTTAATGTCTACGATGGTTTTACTATTTGATCAAGCAACTCGGGGCTTGATTAAAGATTTTATAAGAAAGAAAAAACAACAGAATATCAACCATTTAAAAGACGGGAGACAACGAGGGAATGGAAAGATTACAAATTAAAAGAAATACTTCTACTTTAGAAGTCTTTCTTTTGTTATTTTTTATTACACTTAGTAAATATAATGTATCCATCGGTTTTTCATTAAAAATTTACATGATTTTTCTAGCCGTTTTTTTCTGTATTTATTTTCGAGACTTTTACTTTCGTCCCCTTTATCATTATGAAATTTTATTGCTTTTATTTTATTTTACCTATTGTCTAAGCGGTGCTTTTTCACAGTATCCAGAAGCAAGTATTCGCGTCATTCTAGGAGTAATCCTTGTCCTTATCTGCTATTTCATCATGAGATATATGCTAGAGCAAGCTTCAATTCATTCTATTGAAACTTCCATTGCAAATGTCGGGATACTATTTAACGTGATTAGTTTGTTACTATACATAATTGGACTACAAATAACCGGGGGATACCCAACAGGTGTTGAGATTACTTCTTACGGATTATTATTAGATAGAGATTATCCAAGGTTAATTGGACTACTGGATGACCCAAACATCTTCATTTTTTATAATACATTGTTTTTTTCGTATTATTTAACACATTTAAAAGGATTTAAAAACTCCTTTGGATTTATCTTATGTATAATTACTAACCTCCTTACTTTTTCTCGAGGCGGTATTGTTGCGCTAATACTCGTTATCATTTTGTATATAATATTAGCGGATTTTCAAAAAAAGGTGAAAATGATACTTGTTGCTCTGTTATGCCTAGTTGTAATGTACGCCGCAAGCTCTTTTATTCAAATCGATTTGAATCAGATTATTTCCAGCCGTATCAATGACTTTTCTTCTGATAAAGGAAGTGGTCGATTTGAATTATGGAAACAGGCCATTACCTATTTTATGTCTCATCCCATTTTGGGAATCGGCGCCTTTAATTTTTCGGATTATTACGCATTTGAACATAATGAAAAACTATATGTTCATAATACATATCTAGAAATCTTAGTAGAGGCTGGAATTATTGGTTTTCTGTTTTACTTTTCTTTTTTATTACTGTTCATTATCAAGCTCTTTAAGACTAAATTACATATTGAAAAACCTTTTATTATTCTTACACTTTTTGCTTTCTTATTGCAGATGGTATCCCTTTCTCTCATGATTAATGAAGCGCTTTTCTCCTTTCTAGCAATTGCTTTAAAATATATTTCTGTATATGAAAGAAAAGAGGCTGGTTTTTATGATATACACGAAAAAAGATAGCGAATCATTGGTTTCTGTGATAACCCCCTCGTATAACAGCTCCCCTTTTATAAAAGAAACCATTGAATCCGTTCAGGCCCAATCATATGCTAACTGGGAAATGATTATCGTTGATGATAAGTCGAGAGATGACTCCGTTCATGTCATCAAACAATATATAGAAAAAGACCCGCGAATTAAACTGATTACTTTAACTCAAAATGCTGGTGCTGCTAGAGCTAGAAATATAGCATTAAAAGAAGCTCAAGGAGATTATATTGCCTTTTTAGACAGCGATGATCTCTGGTTACCTACCAAACTAGAAGAACAAGTCGCTTTTATGCAAAAAGATAATCTTGCTTTTTCTTTTACCTCTTATTCTTTAATTGACGAACAAGGAAATTCAATGAATATTAAAGTTAATGCACCGAAAGTTGTAGATTATAAATATCTGCTGGGAAATACGACGATTGGCTGTTTAACCGTGATGTTAGATAGGCATCAATTTAAACAAATTGAAATGCCCGTTATCCAGCCTGAAGATACTGCCCTATGGTTAGCATTATTACGGCTAGGATATCAAGCCTATGGCTTACAAAAGATTTTATCTAAATATCGTATTGTAAGTAACTCTACTTCAAGGAATAAATTAAAAGCTGCCTACCGATATTGGAAACTCTTACGAAACCAAGAAAAGTTAAACTTTGTAAAAACCAACTTTTATTTTAGTCAATATGCCTATCATGCATACAAGAAAAACAGAGGAGACCGACCTCCTTCTATGACCAGTGGGGGGAAATAAAAAATGAACAATATTCTACTATTAACCGATAAACTCATAACAGGTGGCGCTGAGATGTATTTTTGCAAATTAGAAAACCATCTCAAAGATGAAAATATGACGTTTTATTCAGCAGCTGCCACAGGTGAGTTGTATCATCAAATTCATAATAAGCATCATTTTATTCCTTTAAGTTTAAAAAATCATCCTGCTAACCTCTATACATTAAGTAAACAAGTGATGAAATTGGACATTGATGTTATCCATGCAAATAGTTTCAGAATGTTACTGTATTCTATCGTAATTAAAAAAATCACGAAAAAAAGAATTAAGCTCATTTATACAAAACATAATGTTACAATACTTGAAAAAAAGTTTCCCGCACTATTTAAAAAAGTGTTAAATCAACATGTTAATCAAATTATCGCAGTGAGTAACTTCGAGAAAGAGAGATTACTGCAATTGGGTATAAGAAAAGACCTTATCCGAACGATTTACAATGGTGTTGATGTAAAACATTTTTCTTTTCAACAAATACAACCTAAAGAAACCCTCAATATCGGAATTTTAGCCCGATTATCAAAAGAGAAAAACCATGAACTTTTTTTAAAAATTGCAAATGAGTTAAAAGATGTACGTAACGTAATGTTTTATATTGCTGGAGATGGACCTGAACGGGACCTTATTGAAAAAATGATTCGCGATTTCAAGTTAAATCATAAGGTGAAGCTTTTAGGTAATACATCTAATCCATATGAATTTATTTGCAGTATGGACTTGCTGCTTCTAACGTCCCTAAGAGAAGTGTTTCCGATGGTAGTCCTTGAAGCAATGGCTTCTGGAACCCCTATTATTTCTGTAGATGTTGGTGGTATCCAAGAAGCTATTATAGATGAAGAAACCGGAATTCTCATTTCCCATCACTCTGAAAAAGAATTTGCAAAAAAAATCCAGTTACTTCATAACAATCAAGACTTAAGAAAATGTTTAGGAAAAGCGGCAAGAGAACAAGTCGAAAAATCCTTTTCCCTCTCAAATATGATTCATTCTACACTTGAAACCTATCAATATTAAAAAGCAAACGAGGCCATCGTTTGTTTTTTCTTTTATATATATGCTTTTTTTCAAACATGCATATTATATAATATCCCACATATAAGGAGTGTTATAAGTTGACAGGACCTCTTAATTTTGCTGAAGACTGCCAAAATCAAAGTGTTGTTAATATTGATTGTTTTGGTGCCAGTCCAGATTTACTCGATAATTCCCAAGCTATTCAAGAAGCCATTAATTATTGCGCGGCCAACAATTATTCCAAAGTTGTTATCACCGGGAAGAAACAATATACTATATCCTCTCCTATTGTTATTAAGTCAAATGTACATCTTGAAATGGATCCCACTGTGACATTAATCGTCAAAGGGAATTTCCAAGTGTTTGAACTTCAAAAAAACACTTCAATCTCTGGTGGTTCCATTGAAATCGTGGATAATAGCTTTAACTCATCCGTTCTTTATCTTTCTGGTGCCCAACAAATAGAAATTCCTAATCATACTTCTATATCAAATATCAATATTATAAACCGTACAACAACTTACCAAGGTATTGCAATTCATTTATCCTGTAAAAAGGCATGGGATTTCATAAGTTTCTTTCAGGCATACTCAATCCAAATCACAAACTTTAATACGGCTATCTATTTAAAAACAGAAAAGCTTGCGGATATAAACAATCCTTGTTGGATTAGTGCAAACTCCTTCCATTCTATTTTTATAGATGGTTGTCAGTATGGTATCGAGATTATAGGAAATAGTGCATTACCTTACGAAATTTCAGGGAACACCTTTACGGGAATCCAAGTTCAATGCCGGAAACAAACAAAAAAGGTAATCCGATGTTCAGGCGCCTATAATATGTTTGAAGGAGTGATATGGGACGTCTTTCGTATGGATGCTCCTCCCCTCGTTATCGAATTCTCTTCCATTTCTCATCATAACTACCTATTCTCAAATCAAGTTTCCACATCTATTCTCGATCGTGGCCTATACAATCGGTGTACCTCACCACATGAAGAATCCCTTCCTATATATCCTCCTCTTGCATTAGGAAAAGCACATCTAGTTGGGAATCAAGATGATATATTAGTAAATGCAAATGTCCGCTACGCAGTGCGCCAACTTTCTGGAAAAGCCCCCTATGGAGGACATATTAATAATTGTTTTAACTTACTCGATGAGCAAAGTGTAAATTACGTGGATGTTCCTAGCACTCAGCCAATTGTAATCGAGTTAGATTTTTCTAAGCAGCCTATTAACATGCTTAATTGCATCGGTATCTATTTTGGATGGAATGAAAGCCCAAGTCGTATTTTAATTGAATATCAACAGAGCCTAAATGGACCATGGGAGGTGGCTAAAGATCTCCAGTTTAATGTCGGAGACACTGTGATTTCAGAAGTAAGGTCAGCTATGTTGTATAAAGTTAAACTAACACTAAGCGGATATACACAAGATCACAAACGTTTTCGGATAAATCGAATATTCGCAAAATCATCTTTACAGCATGGCTCCTCATGGTTGCCAACTACTGGTGGTACATTATATGGAGATTTAGAATTTCAAAAAGGGAATGCTGTGACTTTGACTTCTTCAAATGGAACAAAATGGAGATTGAGTATAAATGATCAAGGGCAAATTAGCACATCTAAACTATGAAAATAGTACAAATTAAGATTCATTTACTTCCATTAGTAAATATTAAAATGCTCCCCTTCGATATCTTCAAATGTTAACGATTCAAAAAACTTTGCGTAACCATCACCTCTTATACCAAAGACACAAAATACCCTAACAATTCCACTTATACGTAATAATTGTCCCCGTCTCTACATGAATCTAGGGGGCTCCTCCTAAGAAAGCCATGTCCGATTGAGAGAACCTTACAGTTACTGTTTCACTTTATTTGCTTGTCCCCTATCAGAGATTCTGCTCGTAGGCACAGAAGAAATATCAATGGTCGTATCCATACTCTTATCCGTAAGCTCAACAATCGTGTTTCCATGATTGATTTGGTTCAAATCCCACAACATCCCATGAAACTCATTATGTTGCCCGCTCACCTTCAAAACACTTTTTGTTTTACTTGAAGGTTGTATCTGTAAATTGGTAAATTGATTCCCGCTAGCCTCATTCGGTATCGTTGAATGGCTATCCATGTAAATCATGTTTACACAATCCTCTAAAGAAAAATTCAGAAACCGATTAGCATTTATCCAAGCATATCCAGAATTCGGTTTATCCACTTTTAACTTTACTCCATTCTTCATTCCTACTA